>Ga0222712_10001061_pt1 | contig 35228 bp, 25 predicted proteins | sample C33_657DmetaG_FD_165043 | JGI IMG/M metagenome (GOLD analysis project Ga0222712, IMG submission 165043) | Estuarine water microbial communities from San Francisco Bay, California, United States - C33_657D | ecosystem: Environmental > Aquatic > Marine > Unclassified | place: USA: California...
ATAAAAATTATATCTTCTCATATTTTTTAACCAATCTTCCTCATCAGATATATACCAATCATAAATTCTTTTTATTTTTGCTATTTCCATATCACCATATCCTGCTTCAGTTTTTGCTGCGTATGGTGTTGCTAAGAAATCCATTAGTTTTGCTTGATTTAATATTTCATTACCCCAATCTTTAGAATCATCTGCCATTAAAGTTTTAACTGCTTGATGTTGTGGATGTCTTAAATAAGAACTATCTAATAATACTGCGTTTGGCCAATATCTATCAACACTTTTATGATTATATTTTATATCATAAATATCAGTAATTAATCCACCAAAATTTGGAACAGATAACGCGTTATAAGTTGTCATAAATGTAATATTTACGCGGGGACACTTTAATAAAATTTTATTAACATTATCCATAAACTGATTATACACTAATCCGCTTCTAATATATTCTGCTTGTTCTCCTTTTGAATCACATGATGTAAATATTACAAAATCTTTTACTTTATCACCTTCGGTAATTCTATTTATTTTTTCAATAAATTTATCAATCAATTTATCAGGTACACCTAAGTTTGAATTAATTGCTAATGATAAATTTTTATTTGGATTTTTTTCATCAATTATATAATCTAATACCTTCCATGTATCTTTTGACATTAAAGGTTCACCTCCGGTGATTCTAAAAGTATGTAAATCTCTATATAATTCCGGCCACCATTTCCAAAATGCTTCAACATATGGATTTTCCTGTGATAATGGTATTGGCATTTTATCTTCTTGTCTAAGATATGCTAAATCATTGAAATTATCAGTAGTTGGATATCCTCCATGCTCTTCTATTTCCTCCATCCATCTTGTTGAAAATTGAGGTGAACAATATGAACATTTAAAATTACAAGCGTTTGAAAAAGAAACTTCTGCATACTTTGGATTATAATCTGCTTTCCAATCCAATGCTTTAATCTCATTCATATGTGGATAAGACCAAGGTTCGCCTGATTTAAAGATTCTATCTGAGAATTCGGTTGAATTATCTTCAACATTCCAACAATAATCACATTCAGTTGGACGTTTTCCTTCTAACATTTCTTTTCTACGAATTTTTTTGAATCGCGTGTTGTGAAGTGCAGATGGATTTCGTCTAATTTCTCTTTCAGGTATTGGGTGAGTACCGGGATGGTGACAAGAGTGAGTATGCCCTATTTGTAAGTGCATCGTTACTTGTGTCCACTTTGCTAAACACATACCACAACCGGTTTTACTTAATTCATTCTTAACTTTTAAAGAATGCTCGTGAAATTTATTTTCCATAACTTAAAAATTCATTTATATACATATATATTAAAGTTTTACATTTATTAGCTTTGCTTTTGGTGTTATTTTTTCAATATTAATTAACTCATATTTTAATTGAGCAATTCCATCTGATTTATAATCCCATTTACCTTGTTGCATCTGTAAAACGTATCTTTTTTCATTTCGTGCAGTAGTTTCTCCCTTTGCCCACTTATCCACTCCACCCACATTAATTAAACCCTCATCTTGATGTGGCAAACATCTTAATCTACCAGCAATTCGGTGTGGTATTATAGTATATGGTATTTTTATCTGCTCTATTTTATTTTCACAATTATATGCTATACCATTATTATCATTACCGCTTTTATCAGTTACAATGCCATCTTCAAAATCATAATGTAAAATTAAATCAGTATTAATGGATATATTTGCTATTTGTTCTACTTCGCCTTTTGATAATGCTCTATCCCACATTTTAACTTCCCCTATATCACCTTTAAACCATTTACTAACATCATCTGATGTAACTGAGGTGGTTGTTCCTAAATAATAATCAACCATACCATAACGTTTTAACATTCCTGCAAATTGTTGTGGGGAATGAGTACCAGTTCCATGTCTTGCATCCGATTCTTTTCCATTCATATAAAAATGAATATTATTATCATCAACTACAAGTGTAACCCATGTCCATTGGTTTTCATATCGTTTCATCCATTGATATAAATGTTCACGTTGGTTATTCCAAAGTTGTGCAGTATATGCTCTACTATTATTATAACTCAATCCGTAATCATATCCTGGCCTGCGTAATATTGGGTATTCGCAAAATCTTCTTTCAGTATCACCCACTAACCAAATTGGAACTTTTTCCTCTTGTTGATGTGCACGAACTAATATTGAAATTGTATGAGAACGTGATGTTAGATTTCTTAAACTTCTTGTTGTGGGAATATGAACATATGAACTTTTACCATCAAAGGATAAAAAATGTTTAGGTTTTGCTGGGTAATCCATATATGAATTGTTTGTATATCCTTCTAATATACATCTCCAAAAAAGGTCATCATCTTCCATTCCCCAATCCCAATAATCGTTTGAATATCCGTTGGTGCGTTCCACTTGTTCCTTTGAAAAAATGACTGCTCCACCAAAATACTCTTCGTATTTCAATTTGTAGTCCATTTGAGATATGTTTGTTGCAATATGAATTGGATGTTTGTCTGGAAATGAGTAATCGCATCCCTCTTCCGGTATCATATCAATATCATGCCAAACTATATAATCACACCCATCTTCAAATGCGTGTTTGGCTGCAATGTTTTTCATTGCACCCCTATTAAATAATTTATCATCAACTTGATGTCCAAAATAAATACAATAATCAATACCTTGTTCTTCAAGATACTTTCCTATTGTTGGGATAAACTCTTTTAAATGAGATTCTCTATTTCTATAAGGTACACATACTCCTAATTTCATTATATATCTACTTTTATGTGTAATACTAATGGTGAAATTACGTTATTTTCTAATTCAGTATATCGCAATGTATTTAATCCATCAATATGATAATCCACAATACCAGTTCGTACTTTATTATAATATTTTAATTGGTTTTTTCTAGTTTCATCGTGCACCCAACGATTACCAATTGAAGAATTTGATTTATGTTTTAACGATTTAAATTTACCATTTCTTCTATATGGTTTTGGTAAAAATGTATTAAATGATTGTGATAATTTTTCAATACTAACATTATTTAATTTAGCCTGATACTCTCCAACTAAATCTACACACTTTATACTATTTGATAATTCAGGTAATAATTGAAAATATAAAAACTCTGCTGATTTAAAGTTTCCAAAATTTCTAATTTTTGGTTTTACTTTATTTTTACATATTTCTATGATTTCGTTTGGTTCTAATGCACTATCATACATTTCAACATTAGCAATATTACCATAAAAGAAATCTTTATTAGTATTCTTACCATTTGCTGCACCTATATAAATATTCTTACTTGATAAGTCTAATATTTCAGTATCCATTTTAACACTATCAATAAGATTACCATCTAAATAAAAATATAACATATTAGTATCTTTAAATACCATAGTTAAGTGAACCCAACGTTCTCCTAATATTTCAGTTGTTATTGAGTATGGGTTTTTATTTTTATCAAACGTTTGACAGAAAAATCTACGAAATGAATTATAAAAAATACCAATATTATATCCCGGTATTGATATTATTGGATATTCATCATAATCTTTATTTCGATTTATTTGTACATCTGCTGGTTTTACCATTACCGATAATGTAAAATCATTTGATAGATATGATGGTGTTTTTGCTTGTAATTCTATATAAGAATTATTACCATCAAATTTAAATGTTTCAAATGTTTCAACCTCACCATTGTCTGAATCTTCAACATCTAATTCTAAATCAGATTCTAAACATCTTATTAACAAATCATCATCTTCAAATCCCCAACCTAAGTATTCGTTTGAATATCCATTTATTTTTTCAAAATCTACTTTATTAAAAAGAGTAACTCCTCCAAAATAATCAAAAAATGATATTTCATAATCATTTTCTTGTAAGTGAGTTGCTAAATGTAGAGGTTTATCGGTATATGAATAATCTACGTTAATTGGTAACATATCAACATCGTGAAATACAAAATAATCACAATTATGATTGCATGCAATTTTATAACCTACATTTAATAGTTTACCACGATTAAATGGTTTGTTATCAGTTTGTTCAATAACAAAAATTTGGTAAGTATAATTAGTCAGATATTTTTCCATATGTTTTAAAAACCTATTGAGTTGGGTTTCTCTATTACGATATGGAACAATAACCGCTAGTTTATGCTGTTGGTGTATCACCTTCTGTTTCATTTGTTTCAATTTCTGGTTCGGTTCTTTCTGCATCTCTTGCTGGTCTATTTACTGAACCTACTGTTTTAGCTTTTGCAATCATATAAAATTCATTTAAATACCATTCAATCCTTTCAGACCAAACATCTACTTCTAATGCATAAACCCAGTCGTTCATATCTTCCAATGTATCAGCAATACGTTCTAATGCTTTAGTACGTCTTTCTTCCAAATTTACGGATTCGCTTTTTGCCGTTTCGTTTCCTTTAATTAATTCCTTTGCCATTTTTGTTTTGTTTTTTTTAAATTTATTAAGTTACAATTCTTAGTAATGTATACCCATCTTTCATTTCTGAATTTAAGATTGTATATTTTATATTAGATAATCCTATTTTTTTAAAATCTATTTTATCAGTTAACGCCTCATTAAAAAATATATCTGCATTCTCTTCAACATCTGGGTCATATTTATAATATTTTTGTATAATATTATCATCTCCTACGTGTATTAGTGATTTATACGTTCCATCTAATCTAGTTGGTAAAGATATCTCATCTAATAAATTTATAGTTTCATTGAATATTGAATATTTACCTTCTACCTTTACATGATTTCCAGCTTTACCTTTATCTAATTTAAGTTCTGCAATACCACTAACATTATATGCGGTATCAAATCTAAAAATATTAGTTGGTATCAATCCTTCAATACTAGCAAGTTTATCCAAATATGAAATACCATCATAATATAATTTTTTAAGTTGTTCATCCGTTAATGAATCACTAAATGTAATTATATCTGCTAATTGGATTGCTGATTGTGAGTCTGAAATTTTAATACATCTATCTGAATAATTAAAGGTTTCAAATTTACCTAATTTTTTTTCTTGTACTTTTTTATTGTTTAATACAAGTTTAATTTTATTATTAGGTTTATCATAAATTAAAACTGCGTTATTCCATTTATCTTTATTGTATTCAATACATACATCAAAATGGTGTTCGGTATTACTCCAAATTTGTCCATTTAAATATCGACTACCAACTTCGTTTTCAGATAAAAATAATCCAGTATCTGGTCCATCAAATGCAAATAGGTTTATTTTCTGCATTACCTCTGATATATCTTTAAACCATAATGATATTGTAAAAGATGAATCAGTAAATCCCTGCATTAAGGAATTTTGTGGTCCGTATAATCGAGTTTCTTTTGGTAAATCAATTCCTTTGATTGTATGGGTTTTATTAATGTTTGATATCTCAACATTTTCAATTCTATATGGTAACACATCCCATAAATCATAATATGAATATACTTGTTGTGCATCATAATATTGTTCTAAATATACTCCTGCTTTTTCCAATCGCATTAGCAAATCTAAATCTTCAAATCCATAACCCCAATATTCATTAGAATATCCATTAGCCATTTCAAAATCTTCTCTATTAATTAATACAACTCCACCAAAATATTGTGGATATGGTAATTTATTATTATGTGCTTCTACATTTGTTGCAAGGTGAGTTGGAGCTGCTGGATAATTGTAGTCACATGAATCGTTTATCGGTAACATATCAATATCGTGAAAACAAAAATATGTGTACTCTTTTGGTATTTCGTTTATTACCGCGTTACATAATTTACCATAATTAAATGGTCTGTCATCTGCTTGTTCTGCTATAAAAATAGTATAATCAATTCCTTTATTTGCAAGGAATCTATTCATGTGTGGTATAAAAACATTTAAATGTGCTTGCCTATCACGATATGGTACTATGATTGCTAATTTATCTATCATATTTTAATTATAATTCTAGTTAATCTATCCCATTTAATGTAATCAAAATGATTATTTGTATTCATCCTTTCAAACATAAATTCATCGTTATTTATATCAATTTTAAAATCATTCCATTGAATTGCGTTATACATTAATTCATATTCAGTTGAAAACGCGTATTCTTTTTTAATATCAGCAACTGCCTTAATTCTATCTACACAAGTACTATCCCATTTAAAATGATGTACTTGTATTAATCCTTCACCATCTCTAATTGGATAGCGTTTTGGATGGGATTCTCCCCAACTATTTGTTCCATCCTCAAACTCCGCGTAATGTTGACCTGATGCTACTTTAATAGACCCTTTCATAATACAAACTTTATTTGGACAAGCCCCACTCATTGGATATCTAAAAAATCCAGCAAGTGGGAATTGTGTCCAAATATTTGTATGTTCATTTATTTGAGGAAACTCTCCATTTTCTCCTATCCTGTCAATAAACCCACCTGTAACAAATTCCCAATTATTTTCTTCACAATCAGAAATTAATTCTCTAATTGGTTTTGGATAAATATGAAATTCATCGTCATCTGAAACTACCCACCAATCATTAGGGTGTAATAATTTTGTTTCGTTATATAGTTGGGTAACATATTCCCAATTAAATTTTTCTTTTATTTCTCGTCTAACAATTTTTGCTTTAGGAAATTCTTTTACAATCTCATAAACAATATCATATGTACTAAACCCATCCCATTCATATACAACAACATATATTTCATCAACTAAATCATTATAGTGATTTAACATGGGATGTAGAGTATTTGTTCTACTTCCTGTTACTGTAACTAATCTAATTTTTTGCATCTCTGAATAAATGTTAATCCCGTAGAAGTTGGTTTATTTCTTAATATTCCGTTATTAAAAAAATTAAATACTTCCCAATTTCCTGTTTCTTTTAATTCCTTTATTAACTTAGATGGACCAGATGAAAACTCATGAAAATCATTTTTAGGTTTTACGTCATCTGTAACAATTAATTCCTTTTCAAATGATACATCAGTATCGTGAATTGATATTATACCATAAGGTGAAAGAAGTTGTGAATATAATTCAAAATCATTTTTTACATCTTCATAAGAATGACCAGCATCTATATGTAGGTAATCAATTTTAATATCTTCTTTAACAAAATAATTATAAAATGCGTTTTCGGTAGTATCTATGATAAATCTACAAGGAAAATTAGTTCTAAAAAAAGAATTTTCAGATTCCCAATCTGTATGACCACCTATTCCATTGGAAGCATCTACTAAAATTGTAGTACCACAATCACCCCACTCCATCGATTTATTTCCACTAAATATTTGTTGGTCGTGTAAATCAATTCTAGCTTGTGACATTAATCGCGGAATAAACCCGCCTCCACTTCCTAAGCATACACATGTTTTTGCTCTGAGGTATTGGATTACTGCATAAATTAATAATCCATCTCCAATATGTAAATCAGTAGCTCCATGTGACCAACGATATGCAACGGGTTGGTGTTCAAAATACTCATTGCCTGTTGTATCTATTTTTTTAGTTCTATTATTAGTAAAAAAATCTTTTAAAATATTGTAGTTGAGAATACTGCCCATACATTGAATAATGTGAATGAAATGCTAGAAATATACTATTAGCTTATTAATAATATAAGTTAATTAAGATAGTATAAGTGGAAGTGTAGTAGCTTAGTAGCTTATCCCCCTACCCCCTTTATTATAAGTATGCAACTTTTTCCCAAACGTATATAAATATATAAAAATATATAAAAATAAATATTTGGAATTATCCTAAAATTGCTGTACGGATTTTATCAATCCATACATCTTTATTATCAAATTGTATCATATAATCTTTAAGATTTTTAATGTTTGCAACCCTCTCTTCGTATGAATCTTTGAGGATTTGTTTAACACAATCATCAAATTCATTTTTAGTTGAAACCCTATATTTGTATTCAACCTCCGGTGCCCAATCTTTATGTATTATTGGTAATTTTCCATAATCTACTGCTTGAAATATTGAATATCCAAATGGTTCTTTAAAATACGCGGCATGAAATATACCAAAATTCTTCATCATAAAAAAATGATGATGGTTGACATCCCATTGAAAAACTTCCATTCCTTTTAAAGAATATGTACTACTATCTTTAAGATTTTGTAAATCAAATTGATTGGTTAGGATATATCCGGTATGGTCGTTTAACCAATGTACACATTTCCTTGATTCAATACGAGAAGCAAACCCAATTTTACCATTATCAACATGAGTAGTGAGTGGTAGGTTATTTTTAAACTCATAAAAATTTGGAACGTTATAGGTATAGTTTGGGTGTTCATCAATCATAGTTGTGGTATTATTACCCACCCAAATTCTACGATTAAATGTTGCTAAATACTCGTCATAAAAATCCGAATCAACGCCTGTATTATATTGTAATCTTTTTAGTTCCGGAATAGCCATAATTGCTGCATCCATTTCTCTAGCATATGCGTGAACAAAGACGGTTTTAAATTTATCTTCAAAAAGCCAAATATGTGGTCTATAATGATAATGTGGATGTAATACATGAATTTCATCACACTCAGTTAACCACGTTTTAGTCTTTTCAGGGTCATCGTAATGAAAATGATGAACCAATCCGTTCGGTAAGTATTTTGATTCGAATGAAGCGGGTCTTTTGGAATCTATAAGTAATCTCCAATCCCTTTTGACAGGGAGTGTTGGCCAAACTAATTTTAAAAAATAATTAGTCCATATATCGGCACCTCCCATAACAGTATTACCACAGCCAGTTGTTACTAAAACCTTTATACTCATATTATATATAAATATATAAAATTTAAATTTCTTTACTTTTCTAAATATTGTTCAACAATTGTAAACCACATTGATAATATTAATCTTTCACCTTTTTTAATTTTATTCATGCCATGCAAACAACTTTTATCGCTTTTAAATATTAAAACTGAGCCCGTTTATGATTTACATTCGCATTCTATCTCCTCATCATTTTAGAAAGTGTAAATTACCCCTTCTTCCGATAATAAAGGTCTACCATCAACTACAATTTTGTAATCTTCCGTAACTAATGGTAAGATGTTCTCTACAAAGTTGTTACACCATATATCCGAACCTCCTACTATATTTTTTCCGTAACCTGTTGTTATGAATACTATCATACACTGCCACTTAATCTTGCTTCTAATACTTCTATTCTATTATTTAAATCTTGTACAACTTTTATCATAGAACTAAATATACTTTGATAATACAAACCATCCACTACACCACCTTTATCACGTATAACCCAATCTGTATAATTTAAATCATTTACTTCTTCTGCTATTAAACCCGTATGTCTATTATCTTCATGCTCATTCGAATCAGCTTCATTGGCATCTTTAAAGGTAGCCACATTTAAATTTAAAATTCTTTTTGCAGAATTCAAACTTAATGATTTTATATTTTTCTTATATCGTCTTGATGATGAATTTTTTACCACATATCCACCAGAAGTCAGTACCATTGTAGTACCTGTTCCAGTTTGCATTTTATCAAATGTTAATGAATGATAATGTCCACCTTCACCATAATTTTCATATAATCTCAATCTAGTTGTAAATGCAGAATATTGTTGTAAAGATGTTATATAACCATACGTTGAACTCATATTTAAAGTACCATCAATTGCTAAATTAGAACCACCTGACATTGAAATACCCCCACCGCTAATAGTTACATTACCAAAAGTTATACCACCAGTACCAATTGTTACAGTACCTGCCGATACATCTCCTGTGAATGAACCACCAGTCGCAGTAATGTTTCCTTTAAATGATGCATCACCAGTACTACTTATATAAAAGTTTTTAGCTGAAATATAACCACCCGCTCCTAATCGTATACCTTGTGAAGTATAAGAACCATCGCCACCACTAGCAGGTGCACCACCTTGAATTTCAGTTGATGTAATAGACCAACCACCCACACTACCTCCTGTTTTTGCATCACCATTTGCTTGATAACCAGAATTATTATTTAAAGTTGATATATTATTTCCGGCAACTACTATACTTCCTGCCGTAATAACACCTGCAACATCTACTTTAGCGGCAGTTACTGCTCCGGCTGCAAGTTTATCAGTAGTAATTGCTCCTGCATCTATTTTACCTGCAGTAATTGCTCCCGCTGCAAGTTTATCGGTAGTAATTGCTCCTGCATCTATTTTAACTGCAGTAATTGAACCAGCAGCTATTTTATCAGCGGTTACTGCATCTGCAGATATTTTATCAGCCGTAATTGCTCCTGCTGATATTTTACCTACGGTGATTGAACCAGCTGCTATTTTATCAGCCGTTACCGCATCTGCGGCTATTTTTCCAGCAACAACCGCATTTGCTGATATTTTTCCTTCAGTTACTGCATTAGCTGCTAATTTTCCTTCAGTTACTGCATTAGCTGCTAATTTTCCTTCAGTTACTGCATCTGCTCCTATTTTTCCTTCGGTAACTGCTCCTGCATCTATTTCAGTTGATGAAACAGTATCCTTTAGTGCCAATGCTTTTAATCCGGTAACTACTGAATTTGGTACTGCACTACCTACATTTATATTACCAACTATACTTAATGTTGCACCATCCCAAGTTAATGAATTTGTACTACTTTTTAAGGAAAGTTTTCCATTTGTGCCATCACTACCTAAAAATGCACCTACGTTATTATATCCTTTTGTTGCTTGTCCAATTGAAATATATGGAGATGTACTACCACCTGCTATTGCAATATTTGCGTTGCCTGAAGCATTTGTACCAACATTTATTGTGTTTTGTACATATGATTCTTTAGATATAAACATTTCAGCTGCTACAAAAAATGAATCCGTTCCTAATGATTCCCAAAACGTAGTTTGAGTATCGGGTTGTTTATTTAAGTTTGCAGCTGCGTTTGTTTTTGTTGCATAATAAGTTCCACTATATAATACTACATCTTTACGTGTTGGGTCTTGACTAATACTATTGTAAGTTGTTACAGCAGACCAAGGTCCTCTAAATACTACACCTGGCCCATCTCCACCTACCGCACCATTTGAACCAGTTACTCCGGTGTTTCCTGCATTTACTTTTGTTGCCGAAACTAATATAGTAGAATTATTAGAAGTACCTTCACTATTTGTAAAGTTTACACTTATACTTGCCGAAGCTGCACTTATGGAATTACCAATACTACCTAATGTAAGTGTATTAGTAGAAATAGAAGGACTTGTAAAATTAGATGATACAATTGATGCTGAATTAAATACCGATGTAGCACCTTCAAGTGCATCTAATGTTACCGGTAACAATGTACCAACTTGAATACTTTGAGATGTTGCAGAAATGGTTTGTGTTAATGGAGTGGCTGTTATTATTACGTTTGGAACAGCTTTTTTAGCTTTTGCTAATGAAATATTTCCAAATACATTTCTTGTAGTATTTTCCGAATCTATCACCGAACCAGTTATTGATATATCAACAGAATCGACTAATAAAGACATTGTTGGTAATGCTAAAGTTGTATTTGTTGCCGTTCCAATTTGATATGAATTAGTTGCAGATACTGATGATGTGGTAAATATTTTTGATGTAGTTACCCCATTATATGTTTCATTAACCACAAACGAAGCAGTTACAAATGCATCAATTTGTGCACCTGTTGATTTTGCAGTTGTAGTTTGATTATTATTACCAATAACAAAAGATAATACCGGCGCCGCCTTTTTGTTTTTGGTATAGGTGGCTACCTTTGTTACATCAGTTGTATCACCTGCACCATCTTTATATCGTACTCTTAATTCCAAAGAACCACTATCTGCATCTAATCTTGTTATAAAATAATCAGAAGTAGAATAAGTTAATGAACCGGTCGTAACTCCCGTTCCTACTGCTGAAACGACATCAAATGAATTACTAATAACTAACCCATCACTATGTGTTATAGTTTCATTACCAACTTTTACACTTACCGAACCACTCGTTAATACAAATGAACCACTTGCTACAAACCCAGTCGAAAGTGCAGGAAGTGATGCGTTTTCATTTGTTAGTGAAACTGATAGCCCATCTAATATTTTTACAGGAGTTATTGTTATTGCATCTGAAAATTTATTTCCAAACTGGTCAGAACCTGTAAACGAATATGTAGTAGACCCACTTAAAAATGGATAAGCAGAACCTGCTAATGTATATAGGGTTACACCAGAACTAGCATCAGTTGCTCCAACAGTCAAAGGTGGTTTTAAACTACCCGAATTTACCTCCAATGAACCAGAAGTTGATGCTAAATTTTTTCTTTTAGCTTCTATTGTAATTACTTGGCCTGATGGATTTAGAGATAAATCAGTTGCCTTATAAATAAATTGATTAGCATTTGAAGTTGTAAATAGCCCAGGTGCGTTATCACCATCTTCAAATCTATAAATGGTTTCAAACTCATTTAACCCATCACATGATGCCGTATAAGTTATAGAACCAACTAATACCGATGTCACACTGCCACTAAAATTAGCAATAGTTAAACTTGCACCACCATCTCCTGCATTTGTTAATCCACCGGGATATATCCCTCCATAACTAGCAGGAACTATATAATTACCATTAGAATCGAATGCTGCAGATGCATATGTAACTGAACCTGTTAAATTAGTCCTGCCAATTGAGAATCCAACTTGTTGAAAAGCAGGATTACCAAATGAACCACTACTAAAACGAAATGCTGTTCTATCTGATTCGAATGTTAAGATTTTTGAGGTGGTTGTAAAACTATTACCACCATTAAATGTTTTTGAAGTTTTTACATCTACGGGAATATAGTTGTTATTTATATCGTAAAATTCAAATTTGAAATCATATGTCTCACTTGCAAGTTTACGAGGAATATCTTGTATTAAAGTAAATTCATCAGGTGAAAATGAAGTTTCTTGTGCGTTTTGTAAACTCACATTTGCCAAATACCAATCATCACCGGCAAACTCAAATACTAATTTAGCATCTCCGGTCTTAGTTGCCTTTACATTTTGAGTTACGTTTTGTTTTGTAGTATATATCGCCGAATTAGTGACATTTACAATAGTTTGTTGTGGATACGCCGAACCACTAAAATACGCTTTTAAAGTTTTAGTTGAATCATTTGAACCACTTAGGAGCGTTTTAAATGAAAGGGTATACTCTACCCCCTCAGTCAGAGAAAGTGATTGAGATGTGATAAAAAGGGCAGGATTATCATAATTTGAACCACTATAATCTACCTTAACTGATGCGTTTAATTTATCTACATTAATTGTAATTGGGTGTGCAGTTGAACCACTTATCCAATAATTTTTTATATTTGTTTGAGTAAACTGACCATAGGATAATTCCGTAGTAGTGGTTGTAGTTATATCTTTTAGTATTTCTGATGATTCTAATTTAGTATCTTGTATGAATTGATAATCGCCAACTTCGTTTCTAGATTTTCTATAAACTTTTACTCTCGCTACATCACCAACAAATGTTTTTAAATCTGATAATTGAATTTTAGCAAAAGAACCAGTCAATGCTGAGTTAATTAGCGTCTGTCCTTCAATATGGTCAAAGGTAGTTGTGTATGCGGTAGCAGGAAAATTTGAAACAAGATATGATGATGTGTGTGGAACATCTACAAATACCTCTTTATTATTTAGGACCTCTCTTACAGTTGCGGAATACCCTAATGATGGTATTTCTATTAGGTTTTCATCAACCGATGATGTCCAATTCGAACCATCGGTAATCTTTAACTTATATAAAGTTCCGGCTGTCCAATTTCTAATATCAGTACCATATACTGGCTGTTGTGGTATACCCTCAACCAAACCCGTTTGAGTAACCGATGGGGTTGTAATGTTAAAAATGGGCTTATTTATCTCATCAATTGTAATTTTAGGCCTTTGATAAAACCTAACAATAGTTTCATTGGCAAGATTTTTATTTACATTAAACGTTCTTTCCCATTTAATATTATAGATACCACGCCACTCTGCCGGAACATCTCTAACTACGCCATTATCATCAATATAGGTTTTTAATTCACCTAATACAGTAATTTTTCCTAAACCAATAGGAGTATCCTCATAAACGTGAACTGATACAATTTTTGAAATTCCTTCGTAATATTCTGGGATACCATTACCCGGCTCGTAATAAATTGGTATACCGGTAACATCTAATATCTCAATTTTAATTTCAGTTGTTTCTTTTAAATGTTCAGAACCCTCTATAAGAAACCCATTCTTACCACCGGTAAACGTATCTTTAAATTCTGTAATTCTAAAATATTCAGACGTTCTAAGTTGGTCATTTATAAATGTACCAAAGTTTGATAGGTTTTGATAAGAAGCGAACGATTTAATTATTGCCATTGGAATCCTTTGTTATGGTAATAAATATAAGGTTTTTAATTTAATTTGAATATGTATATTAGAAAATATGAGAAATCTAATACTATGAAAAATTATACAGCAATTCAAATAAAAAAAGAAACCCATGCACTTCTACAAGAATATTGTAGAGAACACGGGCACACTTTAAGTGGGTTAGTTGAGTCATTAATCAAACAAAGAATTAATAAACCCAAACCTATGAATATATTACCGGTTAAAACTTTACATAACTAAATCCATTTGTTTTTTTAATTTCTATTAAACCATCCACCACATCTCTCATTGAGTCGATATGGGATATAATCATTACAAAATCAAATTGTGTCTTCAAATAAGTGAATAACATGAATAGGGATTGTAGGTTCTCACTATCTAATGTTCCGAACCCTTCATCTATAACTAGGAAGTTAGGACGAGGTAAGTTACACACGTTGATTAAAGCCACTCTAATTGCAAGTCCAGAGATAAACCTCTCCATACCACTACACATTTCCAAAGACCACTTATTATCCCCGTAAACGAGGTAAGCATTGATGTTTTTACCATCCATCTCTAATTGCATTCCAAACTCCACAATTTGTGCCAAAATGTTATTAACCTCACCCTCAATCATTGGAAGTGATTTTTCAATCAACTCATAAGATACCCCATCTTTATTTAGGGCATTAAGATAATATTCGTATAATTTAGATTGTTCCTCCAAATCCTTTACCTCTTTAATTTTATCCTCTAACGTATCCCTTTGAGATTGTAGGGATGATACTCTACCATTTAACTCTAATAATCTCTTATTCGTTTTTGTAAATGAAATCTTATTAGTATCTAATGTTTCTCTTACAATTTTGATTTCTTCTCTGATTTCGCCATTCTTTTTGATTTGCTCTTCGTTCTTATAATACTCATCAATTAGTTTAGTTTGTTCGGCAATTTGTGTTTGAACTCTGATTTCTTCAGTTTCGGATGTTGATAACTTGTTAATAAGTGAAGAAATTTCTCTATCGATTTTAGTTTCCTTTTCCTTTGAATCCGTTAAATTAGCCCAATCTGATTCAAAGATTGTATACTCTAGGACTCTGTTTTCTAATTCTTCTTTTTTAGTTGTTGCAGTAGTGATATACCCATTTACTTCAAATAATGTTTTTTCTACTTCATCTTTACTTTGTAGGATTGTTTCTGAATTTTCCATACAAATATTACAATCTGGGTTATATTTGTGTAAATCCAAATGTTCTTTTTTATCAACCAAAGATGTATGCCAAATCTCTAATTTATCTAATTCATGTTTAGTATTACTCAAATCCGTTTTAGCAACCCCCAATTCGTTTATCTTTGTTTCTAACTCATCTTCATTAAAACCATCAATAATTTCCTCTAATTCTAATTGTAACGCCTCTAATTTACCAATACGGTCTTGTGTAGCATTTTTTAGATTTAGTATATCAGTTTCCTTATCAGAAAGAATTTTTTTTCTTTTTTCTAATTCTTCAATTCCAACATTATCAGAATTTAATTTTACAATTTTACTATTTAAACGAATTAAATCCTTATTTAAAGATTCCTCTTCGGTTTTAATTCCACCCAATTCAATATCAACTAATTTGTATTCGTTAGTTGCTCCTGTTAATTGAGTTTTAATTTCAGCCAACTTAGATGTAAAATCATCAGACTTGAATTTTTTGATTAAAGTGGCATTATCTCTATTTTCATCTGCTGCTATCGTATATAACTTATCAAAGATATCAACGCCAATAAATTGAGAAAGTATTTCTTTTCTTTCTGATTGTGATTTATCAATGAATAGGGCATTGTTTCCTTGTAGGGAAAGGGATGTTAGAACAAAATCCTCAAATTTACCTAAATATCGTTCAATATTTTTATTCGTATCTCTACGTTGTTCACCATTTAATGAGGTAGTAACTCCCCCATCTTCTTTCCAAAAGTTTACATTTACGGAAAGGTTAGTTCCCTTACGTGTCCATCGTGCACTACGTTCAATGTAGTAATCCACTCCATCAATTTCAAAATTAAATTTACAATAGAAATTATCTTTTTGATTATTTAGGATATTTTTTGATGATGAACTCCTTGATGTCTTATCAAAGATACAAAATGAAAGGGCATCAAAAAGGGATGATTTACCACTTGCATTTGGTGCAAATATACCAATCACTCCCTGTGCGTTTTGAAATCTAACTTTATTACCTTCTCCATATGAGAACATATTTGAGAACTCTAAAGTCTTAGGCACCCAAAGTATATTTTCTGCCAATTCTGAATCATCAATTCGATGGTTAATCTCTTTATTAATTTCAGAAATTTTATCTAAATCCGAATCCTCTAATAGAAATTGTCTTTCTAAATAATCTCTAATCAATTGATTTTGAAAAGTTTCATCTTTTACATTACCAACAATATTTTTATTTAATTTTGAGTTTGTCTTTAATTGACCAATAGTATCCGTTCTTGTTACGGTCACCTCTGCAACATTAAATAATTCTTTAAGTTCAGTAATACGCAATTTCATTTCTGATGCTTCAGTATTAGTAAACCTCAATCTTAAACGTGGATTTTTTGGTAATTTTGTATTAATCTCATCATATACCCATTGTGGTATTTCGCCATTAACTACATCAATTGTAAGGAATCCATAATCATTATGAATGTGATGTTCGGTGAATGTACGAGTTGGGACATCCCATAATAAATACCCGTGATTCTCCAACATCTCTCCGTGATTTTGTTGAACCATTGAACCTGCATATGCTACGTGTTCCCACCCTTCACCAAATGTTTGGCGTTTGTGGATATCACCCAACATTGCCATATCAAATCCTTCAAACATATCGACTGTGAACGAATTTGATGATACTACATACCCGATATCAGTTTGTGCTTTATTTACCGGTCCGTGGAAAAGACAGATTTTGTTTTCCCCTTCGATATCCTTCGCCAACGGCCAATTTTCTTTTTTATCCAATATGGAATAAACAACAAAAGTAATATTATTATAATTGTAGACACCAGTATCACGTAGATAATGGATGTGAGGATTGTTAAGATTATCAATAATGGGCGTAAGTACATCTAGTCTATGGTTGTTGTTTAAGTTACAATCGTGGTTACCTGTTATTAAGAAAGTTTCCCTTAGTTTTGAACATTCCGTTAAGAACCAACTAATCTCCCTAATAAGTTCAGGAGACATTTCAGTTTTAGCATGTGCAATATCACCTGCTAAATAAATAATAGAATTTTGAATTTTATCATCTTTTACTTGTTTTAAAAACTTTTTGAATACCTCTTTGTATTCTTTATGTCTTTGCAAATTTCTAATGTGTAAATCTGCTAAGTGATATATTTTGTTAATAATCATAATTGATTTAATTTCTGAAGAATTATATCTTCATAATTTGTTTCTGTTTTATTTTTGATAATTTTATTGATTTCGGTAAACCCAATATCCGCTGCATCTTTGCCAGATGGGATAATATTTTTTATTTCGAATCCTTGTTTTTGAAAATACATTGTATAGTATAAGGCTTGGTCTTGTGCGTCGGTATCTAATAGAATATTTAGAGTACGAACCCCTCTTTCATATATACTATCCATTAATTTTTTAGGAATAAATTTACCTAATATTGGAATAGCATTTCTCCTAACCGCCATAGCATCAAAAGCACCTTCACAAATAGTAATAGGTTCGTTCCAATTAATTTGGTTTTCAAACATAATTACATTCTTTGAAACCGGTGGGTTTTTATATTTGTATGGTTCATCATCAAATACGGAACGTGCAATAAAGTAATTTAATTTATTGTTTATATCATATGATGGTATAATAATTCTGCCTGAGTATAACCCACCATCACAATATCCAATATTGTATTTAATAATATCTGAACTTCGTATTCCTCTTAGGGTTGCATAGTGTTTTACCTTTTTATATATTGGTTTAAATCCTGTTGGGATTTCCGCCAGAGATTTGAATTCTTTTGGTAATCGTAATTCAATCTGGTCTTCCTCTATTTGAGATGATACGATATAATCATCACCATATATCTCATATATCTTACGAAGTTTAGAAACATCGACTTGTAATTTTTTAAGTAATCCTTGTATCCTCTTACCCTTAGAATCACACACCCAACAATGCCATTGTTGCGTATCTAAATTCACTTGGAGTTTCTTTTTATGATGATGACAAAACGGACAATAATGAGCCTGTTCATTTCCCTTTAAGGCCGTACCCAGTCCTAAGACATCATCTAAAATACTAACGATTGTTAATTTATCTGTATTTGATACCATATATTATAATGCTACTAATATAGTAAAGATACGACATAAATCTGATATTTCCAAATTTATGTGCGTTTATTATATTTGCATTAAGTACAACAAAGATACAACAAATTTATGAGATTTCCAAATCTCTTTTGAAGAATTTCCCCATTAAATTTTCATTTAAGGATTTTTCATCTGCTAATACGTTGTTTGCAAATTGTTCTTGTAATTCGTAATATGTGAGAGATTTCTTTGATTGACAAAATCGTAGGATTTCTTTCGTAATTGGTTCATTTGTCCATGTTTTAACAACATCATTTGATGAACAATAATCTTGCCATTTCATTTCTTTGACAACTTTACGATTTCGTTTATAACCCTTCAATGGGGCTAGAGTTCTATGTGAGTATAAACTCTTTTTACCAATATAATATTGGCCGGTGGTATTGTGTGTTATTTTATAAATAAAACCAATTGTACCTTCGGGCATTTCAGAAATTTCTGATATAACCTTTTCTTTATATATCCAATTCATAATTAAAATTTTGAAAATCGTCTTTGTATTTAACCCTAACCCAATCCTTTATCCAATCTTCTCTATACAACGATTTATAATATTTGTGTTGATTTAAAGTTGGATGTCTTTGGTATATAGAGTTTTTATTAAGATGTGGTATAGCAGGAGTAGGATGACCTAATTTTTGGAATAGGAAATTTACATCGTTTGAGTAATTTTCATACCTACCTATAAAACTAATATTTCTTTTTTCAGTTTTATTGTTATTTAGAAAAAATGTTTGAGGATAATATAAGAAATTGTGTTCAAAAATAGATTTAATAAAATTACCAAAGGTTTTATCATACCCCATTCTCATTTCATGATGATACCACGATGCTAATCGTGTAAAAGGATTTCTAACAAATGTAAAAATAAAATAATCTTCAATATCGCCAAATGCTGATAAATCATTATGAGTGGTTACAAACACTGTCCCTTTAATTGTTAAAAGAATTTCACTAAGGGAGTTACCACCTGTTTTAGGTATATGAAGAAACGCCCACTTTTCAGAATGGTTTATTAATAACGCCAAACAAATTTATTTAAGGTTTAACAGTAGTAGAATACTTTGTATCTTTTAGTTTACCACCTCTAGATTTTGCAAGTTTTGCTTCATCTACATTTGCTTTAAATGTTGCATCATCAGAAAGAGGGGTTTTGTCCTTAGATTTATCTGCTAATTTAGCAAAAATAGAATTTTTATATAAGTCTAATATACTAGCCATAATTGTTTACCTTATTTGTTATATGCTTATAAATATCATTAAGTATCAAAACGAACCAAAAAGTTAAGATTGTAATCCGGTAAATTTTTTATTGGTTTTGGCAATTTAGCAACAACTAATAGATTATCATCATCATCATACAATCCAATTGTAGTAATATAGGTGGTTAAATAAGAACCAGTCGGGTCAGATGAACCACTTGTATAGTAATCCTCCCACGAACCATTAATTGAACCAATAGACCCGCTAAAAAACTCTCTACGCGATATATCAGATACCTCTTTTATTACTTTAGTTCCTGCTGGGAATGAATTGGTTACTCCTGTTATTTCAAAATCATATGAACCACTAACTAATACCTTAACCGCCGTTGGATTTTGTGAATAATTAAATTCTCCACTATTAGCAGAAATTAAAATTTCGGTTTCATATATTGTTTGAGTTGAACGATAATCTAATTGGTATTCACTAAAATCAATATCATCAGTAATCACAATTAACCCATCATCGTAAAATACATTACCATGTGTTTTTAATTTTATATTACTATTTTCAAAATTTAATTCTGCTGTAAAGTTTATTTTACTATTCTGAAAATCAATTGAAATTATAAAATATTCATCAGTATCTCCGTTATAAATTAAAGTAGATGACCCGTCATTTAAATCCATTGATAGGACTTCAATACTAAAATTATCAATATTATCAGTAATAGTTAAATATCCAACTCCATTATTATCTAAATTAAGACTAACTAATGTGTATGCATTACCCACTTCCCTAATAACACCATATCCATCATCAATTAGGGTTAAATCTCCTGCTAATAATAAAATACTTTCTTTTTTTATTTCTTCGCCAAATCGATTTCTATCAATTGGTATTATTTGAAATGTATCTGGTATTACTCTTTCTGATTTTAAGTCTGCTAAATTTTGTGATGAACCAAATGTTGTAAATGCGTTACCTTCTCGTGAATAGTATTTACTTTTTAATGAATTATATAAGGTATGGACTAAATTTGCTTCATCTACAAATAAACCAGTTTTATTTTCTACCTTTATAATAGGATAATCACCCTGGTCCGCATTCCAAAGTTTATATACATTGAATGACCTTTTAGATATATTTGATTTGGGTATTGATTTAAACATAGTGAATTCCTTACCTATATAAGTATTTTAATAACCAAAAACCCAACTTTTTAGGGTTGGGTTCTTTGAATATGTTATTTGGTTTTTGTTCTACGATACTCCCAAATAATTTTTTAATTAGAAATCTAATTTAACCGCTATTAAAACTTCTTTATCAAACGATTTTGCAATCGGTTGTGAAGTTTTAGCAACTGCTAACATTTCGTTAGCATCGTTGTATAGACCAATTGTTGTAATATATGTTTTTGGGTCTCTTTCAAATGTTGATTCAACAAACGAACCATCAGATGAGCCACTTGTAAATGTTGGGTTATTTGAGAAGTTAAATTCTCTATTTGTTGCTCTTACAAAGTAATGAGAGGTTGAAACGTTTTCAGTTCTTCTTGCTTCAAAATCTGCTCCACCCTTAATTGCATTATACAATAAGAATTGATTTTTACCTTCATATTCGATACCACTATATATTGATTTTCCACTTACTGAACCACTATCTTTTGATGAACCAATTTTTGAATGAATTGCTGTAGGGTTTAATACAATAAGCCCTTGGTCTGGATAAAATAATCCAAATCCACGTCCACTTGTATCATATCTACCACTAATAGTTGCTTCTGCATCTTGTCCTAAATTTGTAGAACCAGATACTACATAAAATATTCTACCTGCTTTACCAACGGTATCAGAGAATTTTTTACCACTATCATCAATAAATGTAGTAATACCATTTGAACCACTTAGGGATAATTGCCAATTACCAGCATCCATTGTTTCTTTATATCTAGCCCTTGCTACGTTAATAACATAGATATCACTAGAATCGTGTAAACCTTCACCTGATGCTGAATCAAATGTAAAAAATTCATCCGTTTGGTCTAATAAAATAGAACGATATTGTGCGTATGTTGCTTTTGTTGCTAGGGTTGAATCGTCGTCATTACCTAATGAAATTGAACCACTTGCATATTTGTGTCCGTAGGTTACAGCAAATTGAATATCAGATGAACCTGATTTATATACATCTAAATAATAATTTGAACTTGCTGCTACCGCTTGAGTTGAAGATGTTGAAAAATAATTTAAACTTCCCGTATCACCACTCCAAAGGCCAGTCGTTACAACTTCTACCTTACCGGTAATCTGGTCGAATTCGCCAAATCTTTTGTAGATACCAGTTGTAATTGAACCTCCTTGTGCAGCAAGTTTATCACCACCTGTTAGATATTGATTTATAAGATTTGATAATTGCTCGGTAGTTACGTTTCCATTATTAGCTAGTAAATAAGCTGATAGTTCGTTTGTTAAGTTTACTCCTGCCTGTCCTGTAATTTGTGCCATATTATTTTATTCTCCGTTTAAGCTATATAAGATACGGTTACAGGAATAGTTTGAGAACCACCTGTTTCGTTACCATATACTGTTATAGTTGTCTTAATAGTTTGTGTTGTATTTGGGTTAGGAATAAATGAGAACGTTAATCCTCTTTCTACTGCTGCAGTTGTTGTGATTTCATCGCCTAAGAATACCGGTATTGTACCCGTTCCTGCTGCGATACCACTACCAACAATTGAACCTGCATTTTTATTTGCTAATACAATTGTATATCCTGACTGTCCGTTTCCACTTGGTGAAGTTGTTGGAGTTAAAGATACCTGACCACTTCTTTGGTTTACTGAAATTGAAGGAACACCAAATTCCACTTTAGGAATTTTAGTTGTACCTTTTGGTAAAGTTACCAATTTGTATTTTAGAACTTGAGTTTCATCAGGAGATGCTTCAGTTACAGGAATCGCTCTGATTGCTGCATCATAATAAGCAGAACCCTTTGGGTGTGCTGGTTCATAAAGTGTGTAATCAATCTCATCATCACCTAATGCGAATTTAGTAATGTTAAGACCTTGCCCAGATGCTAATTTTTCTCTACCTTTTTTAGTAAGAATCGCATCAACTGTGATTTCGGAATTATCTAAGTATGCCATAATTTTTGTATTTTCTTTTTTACTTTCGTATATAAATATAAGTATTTAATAATTTTCATTAATCAACCACTAAAATTGGTTCTCCACTTCCTCTACCTGTATCTGAAACTTTTAGTATATTAGGGTTAGTTGTGAATGTTTGAACAGGTGAACCACCTAAAATATTAGTTGCAGAGGTTTGTTTAGACCCATTAAAATAACTATTTTGTAATCCAGTTGATAAATCACCGGTATTTCTATAATGTGTTGAAAAATAACCATTTAAAGGAGTTACCTCTACAATATTACCACCAACTGTTGGAGTTGCACCATTCCAATCTAATATAGTAACTTTTGTTCTATAAAAAATTGTTGGGACTAAATGTGTTCCCATACTTTTATCTAAAGCGTTTACGTTTTCAGGTATATTTTTTGAATAACTTTCTTTTATTAAATATACTTTATTTCTTTCTTTTATAAAATTACCCCACGCATCTCTATATGTTCTAATTACATTCCCATTAGAACCAAACAAGCCAAATCCGGCAACAGATAGAGAATCTCTATCCAACCCAACTTGAATGAATTGGGTTTGGTCGTATTCACCTTTTATTGAACCTGTTATTTTAGCATCTATTGGTGCAAAAATTCCGGCTATTGTTTTAGTTGAATCGGTTGTAATTATTCCAAAGACATTTGTAGTACTAAATGTATCTACTTCTCCATTATAAGAATTATTTGTCCCAACTAAATTTAAATCCCCTTGTGTTTGAATTTCAACCGAATATTGTGGATTTGAAACATTTAAATCAATTGCATTAGATGTAGAAATAAACGCATTTATATTTTGGTATGATGCAAACTGATTTGTAGTTTCGTTTGTATCAATAGTAACTTCATGTTGAGCATTTACTGCAGATGGTCTATTCCATTTAACTTTACTTCTTTCTAAAATATGTGGTTCTATTAATAAACCAGATGAAACCTTCGCCCTTGCAGGAACTAATGATTCTAATGTTTCAAAAAGTGATTTATCAATATATCTTACTAATTGAATATATTCGTGAGTATTTAAATTATATCTTTGGAAATAATAATTTCTTAAAGTAGCTAAATCTGAGTATGAATCGTTATATTCATCTGCAGGGTTACCAATATAATCATCTATATTAAATTCACCCAAAGAACGTAGAATATCCATATTCACTTCTTTCATAGGTGAGAAAAATAATCCCAATCTATCTGTATCTATTGGTGCTTGGTCATATGATTTTTTAGTTGCTCTACTTTTATAGTTTAAATCGCCTGATAGGGTTTGTGTTTCGAAACGGAATTTATTTCCTACTGTCAATCCACTTGAAGGAACTTTTGCTGTCACTGTTCTTTCGTATGGTATGTACTGATATGGATACGTTGTATTTGTAGTGAATCCACTTGCAACCGCAGAACCCGTATATGTTTGTAATATTGCTACGTTTTTAACATTATTTATTACCCCTAAATTTTTTGGATATTCAAAATCCAAACGGAATAATAAATCAACAGATGAGGCAGAAATATGTGAACCATCAATCGCATCTGGTAATAGGGTGTGGTTATCAATACGTGATTCTGATAATGGTGTTCTCCATAAACGGAATTCATCTAATGAACCAGTTAATCCCTCACCAACATATAATATAGAACCGGTTTTCCAAGTAGTTGAACCAATTGGTAATGATAATGTAGCAATTGCTTCATTTCGTATTCTTCCTTGAAATCCTTCTTTGAAATATAATTCAAATACTTCCGTAGTTGAACCAGTTCTTCTATTTAAAACGATGTTTGTATATGCATCATTGTAGAATGGTATATAATCAGTAGATACCGATTGAGTTGCATTACTACCTGTAATTTTAAACTCTAATTTAGCAAGAGAACCCGTTCCTGGTACTAAATCTAATACCCATTTATCAGTTCTTAATAGGCTTTGAGTAAGACTACTTTGTAAAGTATTAATACTAAATTCAATTGCGTTAGGAAAATCAGTTCCATTATTATCGGAATAATTTTTAAACGGAATTTGTAAGAATGAACCGGTTTCAAAATGTAAAGCACATGTTCTGTCATCAAATGTAAATGTTGTAGTTGCATCAGATGATGGGTCTTGTGGCCCGCCATATTCCATTATTGTTAACATGGATGATGGAACACCATAACAAGCCATTGCTGCACTTAATGCTCTTTTTGTACCTTTATGTTTTAATAGATATGGTAAGTTGTTTAGTATTCGTCTCCATACTTGATGTTGACGAGATTTTCCACTCATTGAAGATGATGATGAACCATCTGAATTTTTACCGAATGCGTATTCCCATAGATATTGAGATTGAACTCCCATATCAGCATTCCAACCCAATGATTCTAACATATGATATATTAAATCATTACCAATACCATCTTCGTATTTATGTTCTAATTTTTTAGATTGGGCAATTCCCTTTGTATATGACCATAAAGTATCAAAGTGTTGGCCCATCATATTCAAAAATAAAACAAACTCAGCGTTTTCGGCATCATTTGTAATGTGGGCGGGAATATTGTTTACTAATATATTTTTATTATTATAATCGTATTGTTGGGCATCATCAATAATTCCATTATACCAATTGGTAACTGAAGAATCCGTAGATTGACTTACCGAAGTCCCTCCAGCACCAGGATATGTCAATGTACCATCAGAGCCAGATGTTGTATATAGATATTTTTCAAAACCATCAAATCCGGCTTTAACTTTATTTCTACTTTCAACGTGTTTTTGTAATTCTAACGATGACGTTACTGACCCTGCAATATATGATAAACTACTTGATACAAAATTTATTTTAGTATTGTAAAATTCAATTAATTCAACTTTATATAAAAAGTTTTTAACTCTTTCTTCAGCTGATGAGTATTTTACAAAATTGGGCCATGCATAAGTTGAACCACTTTCATATTGAATATTTAAATTCTCCAATGAAAATTCACTTGAACTTACATATGAGTTAATTAAATCGGTAGATGTATTAGAACCGCTTGAAATTAAATCATCTAATATTTGATATCCAATTTCATCACCAATTGTTACATTAAAATTTGGTTTTAATGGAGTACATTCACTTTTCAATTCATCAATAATAGTAACTTGTTCTATTATAGGAATTGATTGAATTTTAGATATCCATAGTTGTTGGTTAGGTTGTATCTCGCGTGGAAGTGGTTCATACAACTTTAAAACTAATGATTTTTGTTCTTTAGTTTTTGTACGATTTCCTGTTTCTGCATCGGTTTTGTATTCAGAAAAAGTTTCAGTATCAACTCCCCACGTTGCAATTAATTTATTATCACCATCACCTAAGTGTAGATAGTGAGTTAAAAATTTAGAAATTTCTTCTTCTAATATCTTTTGGTCTAAGTTAATTTCAAACGCACTTCTAATATCGGCAATTACACTACCTCTTCGTAATTTTAAATCTCCCTTATCAAATAAAATGGAAATTCTTTCAATCTTACCTTCGGTTAATTCATCGCCTTCTTCATTAAATGGAACTAATAAAATTTCAAATTGAACTTTATCAGTATCTTCATTAAATTGATTTTGTGCCTTCTTTAAAACCTCCTCTACATTTAATGTAATTAAACCTGCAGGTGATAATTTACCAATTGCATATTGTTTATCATACTTTGAGACATACATCTCAATGTAGTTTGTATTAATTGACTGCCAACTAATATCAAAATCAACATTAAATCCTTTAAAATCCGCACCTTTAATATTCTGCGGATAATTAATATGTGTAATATCTGGTCCTGGTAAATAGTATTTATTAACTACATTAATTGTAACCTTTGTAGTTTGACCACTGCCTGCTCTATCCGAACGAGGTTGTAGATAAATTACATAGTTACCAACACCATTATAAAAATCGTTTTTAGATAAAACAATTGAACCGTTTGGGGATAGTGTACGTTGAGTAGAACCTAATGAATAGATAATCTCCGATGCGTTTACACTATTATATGGTATGTTTAAATTATTATCACCTGCTATATTAAATTCAAACGATATACCTTCAGTTCGCAATGTTGGTGCATTTGCAACAGGTATATTATCATTTGATTTTTTAGATACCGAAACGTTAACTATTATATTGTCAATTCCTGGCTCTAATTTAAAATCTAATCTATCATATTTAACACTATTTCCCTTTGTAATTACTTCATATACAACTGCGTGGGTTTGTGATGATAATCCGTTTGAAGTAAATTGAATATAATTACCACCGCCTGAATTAGGTGAGAAATCAAATTCACTACGACCAGACGTAACATTTCCTGTTACACCATTTGATGCACGATATGATATCAAATCATTTTGATAAACATCACCATTTATTTGTATTCTTGCAACTGCTTCAGGAAGTGGGTCAATTGGTACTGGAAATGTTTTTAAATCAAATTTTAATGTTGTACTTAATACAGTATTTTCTTCGTTATTAGATTCTAATATATTTTGTTGAATAAAATTACCATTAATTAATTTTTCAATTATTAGTTGATAATAGGTAAAATATACTACACTTTCATATACTTTTGGTCTTTCTATTTTTTTTCTAATTACTGCAAGTGGATTAGATGGGTCTTGCTCAAACTCATATCCAACTACATCATCAAATGGAATTTCTACCAGGATTTGTTTTTTATTTTCTTTTTTTAACGTATAAACCTTATAAACATCCGAAGATTCTAATCCAGATTTTTGTAAAGTTATTTGTTTTGGAGTAAGTAATTCTTTTTCATTAAATCGTAATTCAGTAGGTGTAGTTTTTACATTTTGAATTACACCATCTACCAATACTATTCCATCTTTGGATTAGATTGTATTCCAATTTCAATTACTAAATTCTGTGTATTGTATACATTAGTTGGTGCATAGGTACATGAACCATCATTATATTGTGCGGTTGAATCATAATTTGTAGCTTTTGGGTCGGTACAACCAAATTTTGGTGAAGTCGGATTTCCACCTCCTCCGCCACCATTCGGTGATGGTATATTATTACTCCCGCCGCCGCTAAACGAACCGCCGGTATTTACATAATCAGTATTACCATCATTTAAATTGTATCCATCGTTCTCGGCCATAATTATCTATCCTCGTTCTATAAATATGTTATACATACAAAAATGGTTCTATCATTTTTTCATTTAATAAGTAATTGTAGGTATTTTTAATATTACCACCAATTTCTTTATGTTTTTTTGCTAACAATTTAATTCCGTTTATTTTTATATTATTTATAAATTTATCACCACCTTGCCAATGTGAATACGAATTATACCCACTTGGCCTAATTTCGTCATATTCCAATAAATAATAATTAATCAATCTCTCTAATAAATGTTCACATATTAAATGTGAAATTAATGATTTGTTTGAATCCAATTCGGTAGTTATTTCTACTAATATATTTTTATTTTCAAAATACCATTTTCTTAATTTTTCATAAGATTGAATAAAATATTGTAGTAATTCGTTATTTTCTTTCCAATAAATTAAATTAGTTGAAAAACTTCGATTTGATTCAATATTCCATTCTGGTATTAATGATGTGAATGATTTTAAATTATTTAGGGTTGCTAATCCAACTTCAATATTATTTGATGCCGGAGTTTTTATTACCTCATCAAATGATAAAAATGTTTTAGAGTTTCTATTAAAAACTAATGGAGAATATAAAAACATATCACCATCAATTGTTATATAATCATCATTTCTTGTTTTCCAGATATGAATTTTCAAATCATCAAATAAAATATATTCAGTATCATCTATATTATAAATCTCATCTACATAATTACCTAATTTATCTATCGCATCACTTGTTCCATATAAAATAGTTTCATACCCCAAATCCTTTGCCATTTGTATCGATACATAAAACATATCGTATACGCATTGGTTGTGTGGGGTTGGTAAATTTTTATTTGCTAAACTCCATATTAATTTCATATAACCTACATTGTATTAAAAACATCTTGATTAAAATTGTTTGGGTTATAATTTGCATTATTGATATCACCTCCTTGTGAATATCCACCACCGCCGGGTGAATTTGAGCCGCCTCCACCTCCACCACCACTAGGTGTTACGGGTATATATGTGTTTGGTTCACCATTACACGGACCTACTAAAACAACTTGTATATACGGGCCACTACTAATACTATTTTCAATAGCACATATTTCAACTGATTGACCAGATTGTAAAGAATCTAATGAAACGGGGTGACCACTTGAGTTTTTATAAAATACTGGTGCTGATACTCCTCCATTTTGATTATATCCATTCCACCCATAATCATATCCATTATAACCCATTCCATTATATGAATCATACACATTATATAAATTATATCCATTATATCCACTTCCATTCCAAGTATAATATGAATTATTATAAACTCTATATAACGCCGTTTTTAGAACTTCTCTAATTTTTGGTACTTCTCGTACATCTCCACTAAATGAATCTATTACTTGGTATGTAATTGTCAATGAATCATACTCTCTACCAAACACATCAGTATTCTTATTACCATCAGCATCGGTAAATATGATTCCACCCGTAGAAGACCAAACATAGAATGTTTTTGTAAATGTTCTCGGTTTAGTAATATCTGCATAGGTACAAGAACCGTCATCCATAACTGCAAATTTATTATAATTTAAAGCAGATGAATCCATACAACCTTTAATCTTTTCAATTGGAGTTGCACCTGGTATTGGATTGTATTGACATGAACCATCTGATTCAGTCGCCAATGGATTGTAGTTCTTAGCATTTCTATCGGTACATCCTCTAACCACTCCTTGTTTATTACCTATACCAGTAGTCTCATTTGCATTAGAACTAATTATTGATTTTAAAATCTCTTTAGTAGCATCTAATGTAATTTGTTCTTCTTTTGTTAATACGTTATCTTCTTGTATATCTTGTTTAGGTAAATAAAAACTTATAATTTGAATAAGAGAACTAATTATAAATTCTTTTATTTTAACTATTGATAATTCTATTGGTTTTGGGGTAGGGAGCGGTTTTCCATAATTAAGAGAGGTTATATTAGTATCTCTATTACCAACAAAATGTTTAGTAGTTTCAACTAATTTTTCTCTAATCGTATTTATAAAATTTTCCCAATTCTGAATTTTGAATTCGGTTTGGATTAACTTTCTATATTGTTCTCCTTCCGCAATTGTTCCCTTTTGCATTAAGAATGATTTCAGAATATTTTCTACTTTTAATGATTGTATAAATGGTTCTACAAAATAAATTGTATCATCTTTAAATTGACCATCTTTTAATAAAATATTTAATCTGATATCTAAATCTTCAATTGTATTTTCATTAATATCCTTTAATGGTAAAACTCTAATTTCAGTTCGTGATGGTGATATTTCATGTATCCATAATTTATCTTTTTCAATTGTTTCAGAACCAACTCTTCTATTTAATAGGGTTGTTTGAGTTTTAAATATACCATTAGAATAACCAGAATCTCTTACTAATTTTTCAGTATCAATAATATATTCTCTAGCACCATTAGTTTTTACATTAGATTTGTTTTCACTAAAAATAAAATATTTTGTAATATTTACATCATCTAAAAAAATATATCTAACTAAATCTCCATTATCACCTTGTGGTAATAAATTATCACTAGAATCATATAAAATAAATTCAATAGTATCGGCATCACCAATTCCAAAGTAAGATTTTGCAATTTCTTTTTCAAAAATTGCTCTATCTTTACTATCAACTTTGTAGCCTTTTTTATCTACTATTTCTTTGAACTGATTTATTGCCATGCTAGTATTTTTCTTTTACTCATTTGTTTATTATAAACATAATAACAATATTGTTTACCAACCTTATGAATTATTTTTCCTATCCAATTATCATTGGGTAGAATACCAACTTCGTATGCCATATGTTCTGTCCACGGCTTTACCATTGTATAAATCCATTTTGTATATTGTGGTTTTGCTTTCATAAATTTAACCACATTCTTAGCCCACATCATATATCCTAAAACTAATGATGGGTCTTTCTTATACATCATTTCACCATATAATTCATCTGCGTTCCAAATATGTTGAGGTAAGAAACCTTGTTTATAAAGTTCATTACAAATAATTTTCTTTTTCTTTGTATTTGCCAATTCTGCGGTTGTTTTCGCTGCCTGTGCTGCAGCAGCTGCTGCTTGAGCCTGTGATGCCTCGATTTGAGCTGATGCTAATAATTGTTGAGCATTTGTAACTTGATTTTGTAATTCTATTCCTCTTGCATTAGCAGCTTCTAATTGTGCCGTTAAATTCTTTTGTAATTCATCAAAGGTTTGTTTTTCTGCTTGTAATCCTCTAAGTTGTGCTTCTAATGAAACTCTCTCAATACCTTCTTTAATACCCTTTGAAAGTGCGTTTTGAAAATCTTGAATTAGAGAAACATATTTTTCATTTGTAATTTGAGATTCGTTTTCTGCAGATGCTCTTAATAATCTTTCTACATCTATTTGAGTAGCTAATGCATCATTTGCAGTATTTAGGGTTTCAATCTCCGCAAGTGCATCACTTAATTGTTTACTCAAATCAGTATTTTTTCCTAATGACTGATTGTATATTGTTTCTAATCTATCGTATGTTTTTTGAGGAACAACTTTTGGTTGTGGTTTTGCCGGTGCTGCTATTAATTCATCAACAACTACATTAACCGCTTTTTTTAATTGCTCTTCATTATATTTAGGTCTTTCAACATATCCAGATGTTTCACCATCAAAATCTTCAGCAGTGGGTTTGACATAAAAAGTATGATTACCTTGCTCATTTTGAGAGGTAATCACAGCAGAACCACTTGATATTAATTCTGAAACTCTAAATTCGTTTTGTAATGACATATATTATTTCTCTATTGTAAACGTTAAATCTTTATCTGAAAAATATTCTATTACGCCACTTCTATCTATTTTTATTTCAACATAATAACTTCTATTAGTTTCCCAATTCGTTAAATTTAATTTAAAATAATTTCCATTACTATTACAACTTACTTTTGTATAATCACTAAATGGAACAATAACCTCATCAGTAATGACATCTTTAATTTGATAATAAGTTGTAGATGGTAAGTATTTTATATCGTTATATGCAAAGGTATTTGAATAAGTTTTAAGTGGATATTTTTCTCTAGCAAAAACTCCAATTTCAGGAGTACTTCCTACCTTATATTTTGTTTTTAATTTTTTAAATGTTACATGAATATCATCAGATGTTAATTGAGTTAATGAACCCGTTACAAATGATTGGTCATTCCAACCAATTCTAACTTTTGGTTGATATATGGTATTTGTTTCTTTTGAGAAAAATTTTAATTGTCCGTAATCTTCGGTATCATTTTCTAATACACTTGAGTGTCTTAAAATCATACCTTGATTTGGTAAAGAACCAGATATCCAAGAAGTAAACATAGTTTTTACATTCATATTAATATCTGCACTTTGATAACTAAATGATTGTGATGTTGCCGAACCGGTCCACCACACTCCACCCTTACCATTATATGAACCCGTTACACTACCTGTAATATATAATGCGTTTGTAATCCAATCTACTCCATTTGTTCTATGATTCCAAGTAACACCATCCGTTGATATATCATCAAAACGAGTACCGATTCCCATATCCCAACTTTGTGTAATTGGATTTGCATAAATTACATAATCCATTGGTATTTCATTTGCTTCACATTCTCTAAGAATTAATTCAGCAGAACTCATAGTAACTTCACCACTAATAATCGATGCAGAAAGGGCAGTTGTTTCAAACTTTATTAGGGTATGGGCAACATCTTTTAAATTTCCATAATAAGTTTTAGAAATTTCTAATATTTCATCTAAACCAGTGTTTTGAGTTGGTTGTTGTAAATAGATTGTTGCATCTTTTGATGCTGTTAAAAAAGTATACATTAAACAACCCTCCCTTTAATATCTTTTGCTGGAAACTTAACTTCAAATATTGATGGGTCTAATGATGGGTACACCATTTTACCTTTTGTTGCTTCTGCAATGTTATATGAATTACTTGAATATTGACCTAAACATTTATTTACAATTTCACATTTTGGTACTGATTGAACTCCCTCTATTCCTGCAATTAATAATTCTAATTCACTTAGGTTAATTGCCATATTAAATGTCCAATCATCTATATTAAAGTAATTTGTAATTTCATCAATACATCTTACCAATACTTCCCTTTTATTATATCCACTATAAGTTCTAATTTCAAAATCAACGCCAATGTTTATAATATACCCATCCATCAAATTCACACCATCTGTCAACAAACGATATTCATTTAAATAAGTTTTAAGATTTTCTTTTAGTGCCTGATTTGTTCCAACTTGTACTAAGTTCTTATTGTAATCATATCCTAAAATATATAAGTTAATTGCAAATGGATTATTTTTTTCATTAGTATTATTTTTCTTTCCTACTAAAAATTTATTAACCGCATCTTTAATTTCCATTTCGCTCTTACCTTGTAAACTTGTTACAATACCTGTAAATTCACTTAGAGTATCTGGATTAGCAAGAATGGATGATGGTGAGTTATTATCTAATTCGCCATCCGGTGCACAATATGCTTTAGCAATACCACCATACTTTGCAGGAAGTGAAAGGGCTCTTACTTGATAATCTTTACGGGTTACTGCCCTATTTTGAGAACCAAATGTTGCTAGAGCATTTTCTCTAATTTCATCAATGGTTTCAGCACCTCTTGCTCCGGTTGCTGCAGTATCATTTTCAACTGCGATTGAACCTTTAGCAACTTTATATGCTGCCAATTGGTCTCCGCTAAGTGAAATTGTATCTTCATCAAATGAAATATTTGTTATTCTATTTAATTCACCTTTTGGTGTATTTGCCGAAATTCCACCACCTATTAAATATGAAACTGTAATAGTAGTGTTAGCGGGTGCCTGGCCATAACTTCTTGTTTTCAAAAAGTTTGCTGGGTCAAATGATACACCTAAATTATCTATTGATGAATTTAACCCTAATCCTACATTTTTAAAGTTTGGTATAAGAGTTTCATCAGATGATGTAGAATTACCACCACCAAACACAATTGTTGTAGTGTTATCTGCATTTACTTTTGTTACAAATCTACGAGAAGTTTTTATTAATTTTAAAACGTTTGCAACTGAATCTTTAAATTGAACTAAATCCTTATCAGTTTGATGTGATATAGGATAATCCACAAAAACCATTTCCTGTGCAAGATATGGAACTTCATACCATTTATTCCCACTACTATCTCTTACATCGTATATTTGAATTACGTTTGTTGCTGCTAAATCAATTTTTGAAAATTCTTGTGCAGTTCCAAACGTAACATCTACCGTCTTTAATTCGGCAGAAATTGCATTAACATACTTTTTAACTAAATAAAAGGTTGGTTCGTTATTTGTATCTTTTCTATATATTGTAATTTCTCTCTCATCGTCAACGCTAAAATCTAATAATTCTGTTGTTCTAAATAATGTACCGGTTGTATTCGCCTCTACTATCATACCCTCTTTAACTCTAAGGAAATAATCAGAATCGGGTCTATTATTCACACCTAATCCGGTTGCTGGAACTAATTGGTAAACTGACAATCGGGTTAATGCAGGTGAGGTTACTTTTGGTTTATATCCTAAATATTGTGCAAGTGCGATAACATTTTCTTTATCCTCTGCATATAGCATTAAGGATTCTTTTAATGTATCATCTATATAATAACCCAAAACATCTCCAATATACGATGCCATTTCTATGAACATCATACCCGGTGAGGTTTCATTAAAATCTGAATATGTTTGCGGGAAATACGTTTTTGCGTACTCAATTAAGTTTTGACGAAAACCGGCAAAATCTTTATTAAGATATTTTATATCTCTACCTTGATTACTTTTTCTTGTTATACTATTTAATGCCATTATTATTATCCCCTAACTGTAAAAGTTATTTC
>Ga0222712_10001062_pt1 | contig 35133 bp, 17 predicted proteins | sample C33_657DmetaG_FD_165043 | JGI IMG/M metagenome (GOLD analysis project Ga0222712, IMG submission 165043) | Estuarine water microbial communities from San Francisco Bay, California, United States - C33_657D | ecosystem: Environmental > Aquatic > Marine > Unclassified | place: USA: California...
AGCCAACCATAACAGGTGAGCCGTCTGAGGCCACATCAACTACGGCACTAGAACTATCATAGCCAAAGTCATAGGTCTTGCTCCATACTACGCTGCCATCGGTAGCGTCAAGTTTGGTCAGTGTAGCTAACCCGTATCCAGTTTCTGGATTGGTTTCGCCTGCTACATAAATTGTGTCAGTGTCGTTGTCTACTGCTAGTCCCCAACCGTCTGTGAAAAAGTCATCGCTAAATCTTGCGGTCCATATCTTAGCACCTGCTGTGGTATACTGGCCCACAGAATAATACGTTGAGTTAGTAATATTGTTATAATGATTGAACAGGGCAATCACATTGCCCGCTGAATCGTACTCCACACTTATTGCTACTGATGGAATATCTGTTGGAGCACCGGCCGCCGATTCAAATGTCTGTATCCAGACATTGCTGTCACCTGTGACGCCACCGCCTAGTACACTAGCACCGTTGCTGTCTTTGATGTCGCCGCCTGTTGGTAATGTTAAATTACCTGCGCCATCAAATGTCCACCATTTTTCATTGTCGCCTTGGTTAGTACGAATGTTTACTGCCGCTGAGCCACCGTTCTCGCCATCCCCAGTTGCTCCGCCACCGTTGCCTGTCGTCCAAGCCTTTACGCTTAAACCATAGTTGTCTTGACGAACAGTAGAATTTGTGCCATCATTTTGCCCTTCACCGTAGTCCCATACAACGCCGCGATTTATTCCACCAGCCTCACCACTAAATGTTACATTACCAGCCTCTGAAAGAGTAAACGTTTCTCCGTTGTTGGATAGTTGATCAGCGGAACCGCCTAACACTGAATTGTCATTATTATCAACAATGTCATCGCCTGCTTGTATTTTAATACCGTCTTGTGTCTCAAATGGTTTATTAGCCATGTTTCGTTTCCTTTAATCTGTTCCGTTTAATTCAGTTATTTGTATTCTAATGTTAAGGGTATCAATAATACTAACTGGGCTTGCCGTAATTTCAAAATTAAGATTATCTAAATTATATTGTCCATCAAATGTTGCTATAGGATTAGTGCCAGTATATGTAAGTCCGTACGCCGATACATAAATTTGATTCAATGCTTCGTCAATGGTCGCTATAATTTCACAGGCCTGTGACTCATACCCGTTAGTAAATTTTTCAACAAGAGCAAATATTTTAATTGCCCTAACATAATTGCCGTCTGTAGAATAAATCACAGTATCCGTTTCAGGCTCAATCTGTGTAAAATTAGATTGTTGGTGTACACCATTTCCTGGGTAGCTAATTCTTCCCGATGAATCAAGTATTAAAGTTTTATCACTAGCAGTTAATCTGTCTGCAATGCCAACTGCTTGAATATCTGCACTTAATACTCCATCAGTGATTGTAAGTCTATTACCTACCTTAATACCACCTAAAACTGTATCACTTGCTGGACTTAGATCAAATGCATTGAATGATGTACTAAGGACACCTCCTGCATTTATTTCTAGACCCGAACCAACTTTAATGCCGCCTAGAGTTCCGGTAGGTCCAACACCAGCTTTGGGCAAAGTATATGCACCTGGATCTGCACTAAGGACACCTTGAGCATCGATACTAAGTCTATCACCCACTTTAATACCGCCTAAAATTGTACTACTTGCTTTAGGAAGTTCGTAAACTTGTACACTGGCTATGCCTTCTTCGTCTATAGATATGCCAGGCCCGATTCGTATGCCGCCGACTTCATCAGCTGATGCTATTTTATTTGTAATTAGTACATCACCGTCTGGACTGCTAACTATAATGCCTTTGCCAGCAAGTATTTTTGAAACAATGCTTAAAGGAGCACCAGTTTCACCGCCAAGTGCGTTGTATAGCTCTGTAAAATTATCATTTATTAGTTGACCGGCAACTCTAAGCGAATCACCCGATGTGTCATTTGCTGTGATACCGACGTTAATTATCTTTTTTGCCATTTTTATTCCTGATCGAATGTTATCGATGTGCTATCAAACGTTCCTGCAGAGCTGTCAAAAGTGGAAGGAATTCCTGCTTTGCTTTCATATTTACCAATATTTGAATACCAAATTCCTGGCGCTGCTCTTAAGAAACGTGCAATTTTATTGTCATCTTCTAATATATTTGTAGTTGAATCCCATGCTGTTCCAGTACGTTTCACAACTGTAACTCTGGTTCCAAATGCTAACTGATGAGTTAATCGTAGTTCTTTACTTTCGCCGTCAACAGCAAACTCTGCGTCTAACTGCACATCTCCGTCTGGGCTTTCAGGAGCATTGTTTACATTATGTACTTTGTACGGCAACTTCTTCAATCGAATATTGCCTATAAAGAATGTCCAATAACTATTATCTTCTCTAAATGTAGTTGAACTTGTATGTGCTGTTATGCATCGGAAAGTATAACTTCCAACTTCTACTATATCATCTACATTATATTCAACATTAAACTCCCAAGGAATAGAACTATATCCGCCAACAAATACTTCAATATCATCTGATTGCCCGTAACCTGCTGGAATAGAACTAGTAAATCCTCCAGCATAAGACCAGTCGTTAGCTGACTTAGTTGGGATAAATGTTAACGGAACTATATGTGTACCGTCTGATTTGACTTGTTCAGTAATAGAAGTCTCAACATAAGGTATAGTTTCGCTTGGTCCAATATCTTGAACAAAACTGCCTCGCTTATGTACTTTGCTTACACCTGTTCCAAGTGTTCCACGACGTAATTGTCCTAGCAAATATGTTGTTACACCGCCGTCAACTTTTGTTTGAAGTGTAAAGAATTCAATACGTTCTCCACGAATTTCAATAATACCAGGTTTGTTATTAACAACGCTAGGAGCATCAAAAGTACTTGCATCTTCAACTTCAATAGAAGTATCTAAATATTTTAAATCTTTTACAAGAACGGTTCTCTTGTTAGCATTTAATCGCTTGTAATGAGTCCTATTCAACATATCTTTAAATTGCATGTAAGATATGCCAGATTTTAATATTGTACTACCATATGTGATAATTGTAAATTCATCATCAGGATCTGGATAGAACGCTAATTTAATGCTCTTACGATCTTCATTCAATTTAAAGTCAGCACTTGGTGTCAACAATAATCCATTCTTAACAACCCATACATAGTTGTCATCAATTACAGTTCTGTCTAGTAAGATAACTCCTCCTGCAACACCTTTATAATTGTAAAACTCAGGAGTGTCCGGAGTTAATTCAAAGTTTGAAGTGACATTAACACCAGTTCGTTGGATATCTAAAATATCATGCTTGTAAGAACTTACCACTTCAATTATGTCTGTAGGATCATAGTTTTGAACAAATTGAATTTTAGCAGAGTTAATTCCGTCTGGTGGAATATAAAAATATTCTTGGTCTTGTTTGATACTAATAATTAATTCTTGATTCAAATACTGTTTACGAATATTTTGTGTAATTTTAATATTAATACCACTAAGTTCAACAATGTAATCAATACCAGATTTTAGTAAAACTCCTCCAGCATATACGTAAATGTCATTGATTGACAACGAGTATGGCAGGAATTTAACCGAGTCAATAGCATAGTTAACTTTAGTTCCTGTAATTTTATAGTAGCTGTTGTTTGGGCCTTTTAATAATTTGTTGTTTACTCTAACCAGCATATTAGTTTCAGCCGGCAACTTGTCTCCAACAATATATTCTAAATTGTAAATGTTTGTTCCAGTTCCTTGAATGCGCTCAGTTTTAGTAATTGAGTATGTTTGTTCTTCACCGCTAACAATAACAAAATTAATAATTGAGCCTACACTTGGCGGAATACTAAAAAATAATCCTATTCTATTTGCACTTTCGTAACTAGCATCAGTCTTAAACAATCCTGGAGTTCCCGGCTCGGCAGGTTGTCCATTAACATAAACTAGATAATTTACATTTTCTAACCAAGGTGCTTTAGTTACAAATTCTACTTGCGAACCGTCACCAACAAAATAATCTAAATCTAAAATGTTAGATCCGTTAAATCCAAAACTAAAAATTGAAATTAACTGCCCACTTTCAGGAGCAGTGTTAAATTTAATTAATTTGTTTTTATAATCCAACGTATAATCATCGCTAATAGTTTTAATAGACGATACTGAAGATAGTACATCAGTTAATGGATCTCTAAATCCCGATGTAAATTTAACAATGACTGCTGTAGGACTATTTGGTTGTTGACTAATTTCAAAATCAGTTTGAACACCGTCAGCAAGATAACTGTCTACACGAATATTAGCAGATCCTGTATTAGGTCTGTCATAGACTTTAATTGCCACAGCATCAACTACTTGTCCTGGAACAACTTCTTCAGTTGCAGGACTGCTCGTCGGTGTTACGAACCCATCACCGTCAACAATAATATCATCTGCTGCAATACCTGTTGCAGAGCTATAGGCAAGATCTCCACCGCTCAATGCAGTATCATAATCTTGTTCTTGAGGAAGGCTAGATCCGTCGCTGCCTGCTCTACGCCAAATAAATTGATCACCTTCATAAACATCAAATGTTCCTGGAATACTAAATGTCTTATAAGTTGGGTCTACTTGGCTGTCTGGTATTCCGTCAGAAATAATTGTCTGCATAATTGCTGTATCGTTTGCTAGAGGAGTTAAATTGTTAAGTGCAGATGTTGCATTATCAATTTGTAGTTGTTTAGCAGCTCTTGCAGAAGCGTTAGTACTTAAATCTGCATTAACTCCTGCAAGTTCATTGTTTCCAACTTCTATTAATCCTTGGGTTGCAGGAATTGTAGTGTTTACTAACACGTTAATGTCGCTGACAATTCCAGAGTATAAAGGATTACCTGGATCCATACCATCTATAACTACGAGTTTAGCGTTCAATGATGCTTGTTCAGATGCCAATTGTGCATTGTATGTTTCTAAAAGAGCTTCTATTTGATTCTTGTCATTTGTCAACGAATTCTTTTCAAGGATTAATGTTTGATATTGTCCTTCTAGAACATCAAGGGCAGCAACCGCGGCTCCAGTAATTGTAAAGTTCGGATCGTCTAATCTAATTGGATTAATGTAAGCAGTAATATCAAGTGTTGCGCCTACTGGAATAGGTTCTTCTAAGAATAGAGTTCCGTTTGGATTTATAGTACAATCTGTTGGGTCTACTAGTGTTCGTGTAAAGACTGCGGTAGTTCCATTTGCAATATCTTTAAACAATATTTGGTCAAGTTTGATAGTAGTACTGTTAACAATGCTCAACACTTTGGTCGCAAACGCAATAGTTTTACTTACATCTGGAGTTATTGTCAATACATCACCAATTTTAATTCCTGTAGTGTTTGACAATTTAATTGTATCACTGCCTGCAACGTTTATTAATCCAGTATTATCGACAGTTTTGCTAATTGAAACTGTAGCTTTTGGAGGATAAACATCGTTAATATTAAAATTATAAATTAATGTAAAACCATCACCTGTATAAGTATCAACATTTTTTCCTACGTAATACACATTCATTTCTGTACCGTCTTCTGGAACATATGGTAATGTGAAAGAGTGTGTGTTTTCGGCAACAGTGACAACAAAGTCGTCAAATGTACTATCAAAACTTGCCCACTTGTCTGTGTAATAAGGAACACTGCCCCAACCAGACGAGATATCAAAGTTAAGTCCGTGTATGTTTACACCACCGTAATCGATGCCTGTCATTAGTTGAGACAAATCTTTACCTAATTCGCCAGTAGCAGGATCGTAGTAATATTGTATGCGATCCGCAGCATTTAAAACTGACCAATCTTTAATATACGTGACAGTTACAATTTGTCCTTTTTTTGGAGCAGTATTAAATGTAATTGTTCCGCTGTAACTAGTGTAACCGTTTGTTGTTGATTTAACTATTGCCAACTTATAGTCAGATCTTAAAACTTCAACTTGTTTGCCAAGTTCGCCAATTAGCACAGATGTTTTGCCAATTCGAACATCGGGCGCCCACTTTAACGGAAACTGTAATCTTGAACCAGAGACAACTGTATTTCCAGAAAATGATTCTGTTTCCTGCAAGTTTGTAACAAAATATTTCTGTGTTATTCTATCAAATTTTATTTTAACTAAATTACTTCTAACAACACCGTTTCCTATTTTTGCAACTACTTTTGCAGGTTTTCCTCCGTCAATCAATCCGCCGTCAAGTACTACTCTTGGCGCACTTAGATACCCTGATCCAGCAGCTAGTAGAACAATTCTATTAACTTTTCCGTTAGTAAAGAATGCTCGGCCAACGGCGCCAATACCTGTGTCGCTAATAATTCTAACTGTAGGTTCTGCTCTGTATCCGCTACCACCATCGACAATATCGAGAGATATAACAGAGTAACCTAAATTATCATACCACTGACGCCATGGTTCAGTTAACACTTTGTTATTATCCGATTGTATTATGCCATTTACAACTTGAGTTGTGATTGGAGATAATACTCCGTTTTCATATACTGGAGGTAAATCAAAGTCTGTAGTTAAAAGTGTATTAGTGTCTACTTTAGAATAAGCACTCACATATTCTCTAACTTTTGTTCTGTACGGCTTAACTTCATTAATGTAATCTTCAAAATTATTTAAGTTATCATTGTTGTAAGTTACTTTTTGTTTTAATTCTCCAACACTATGTTGTGCCTTAACAAAACTTGTTTTGAAAATCCAGTCGATATAATTTTGTTCACTAAACGCATAACGAACTGAATTAAAGAACGCATTTAAATATACTTCTTTTAAGTCGTCAACAAGTATGTTATTTTTAAGAGATTCCAAAACAATACGCAATTCTGTTGCGGCTGAATTATCAAAAGATCCTGCATCATAAAGCGAACCGTCAAATCCAAACTCACTGTTAGAAAATTCATACAATGTTGAACTAAACTGCAATGTTCCTTTTTCTTTTCCGATAACTGTATAGCTTTGAGTCCAATCAATACTAGCAGAATCGGCATACTTTTCAAGTAATGTCCAAGTGCCTGCTGTAGTTGTTCTAATTTTAACAGTCTGACCTACAGATGCCTCTAACTGTTGCAAATCTGAGAATGAAGAAATAGAATGATCGATTGCCGTAAACTGATTAAATCCTGTAGCATACCAATCTACATAATCCCAATACTTTCTTACATCATATGATTGACTGCGTACTCGAGACCATACTTGCGTTGTTGGCTCGTAAGAATAAATGCTCCAGTTGCCGCCTGCAACAGAATCGCTATGAACTAATACACTATAATTTCGTAAAGTAACTAACGTATCAGCTGTATATCCATATCCCTCTGAGACAACCTCTGATCCAACAATTTGTCCTTTAACGTCGATGACTGCACGTACTACTGCTCCTGTGCCTGCGCCAGAAATTATGAAGTAGGGTGCAATTAAATATCCTCGACCTTTGTTGATAATGTTAATACCTTTGATGCGTCCGTTTTCTATTATAGGAGTAAATGCAGGCTTTTCATATGTTCCAATATTAGCAAATCGTAATTCAGTATCAGTATCTGTAGTTGAATCGTATTGCCCAGTAATTGTACTAGGTTCTGTTTCAAATTGAGATATTTTTGATATATCACTATTTTCAACAATTAGATGTGTAGATAATGCATTGTTAACAGATTCTATGAATTGTTTTAGTGCTTCAAATCTGTTTATGAACATGCTCTGACGAGGACGATTTTCAATACCGTATTTCAATTTTGGAGGTAAAGATGAGTCTGGAACAACACGCCCTTGACTATCCTTACCACATAAACTGTCAAACCATTTTTGTTCTATTGTTGCTGGTATTACAGTATCAGATCTGTTGTTGATAATTTTCCACTGACTATGAATACTTTTATCAGTCTTAGGACTTGTCCAATATTCAACACTTAAAATTATATCTTTATCTTGCAATAAGGATTGCACATTGACAAGGCTAAAAGAATTAGGTCCTGTAAACGCAATATACTTGTATCCATAACCTCTTGGGTTTTCAATTAGAATTGAAACATCCATGGCTGACATAGAACGTCCCAAAACATTTGGAACTGTTTTTTTATTTTTAACCCAGAAGTAGTATGTATTTTTAAAACTTTTTGCTACACTATCGTATTTTCTCACAAGTGCATAGACATTGTTCCCGTATAGACTTGTACCACTTATTCCAAAAGCAATACCTTCTTCTGTATCGGCAAGACTATTCCATTTTTCTGGTGTATATTTTGTTTCAACCCATTCGTATATGTCAATACTTGCACCTGGGAAGATAGTATTCCATGTACTATTTCGATAAACTAAATCAGCGTCATAGCTATCGAGGAACTTGGCGGTTCTCAAATCCCACCATAAAGTTCCAACATATTGTTTTGTCCAAGCCATTCCTTCATCAACATTTACTGCGCTATCGCCTACACTATAAATTGCAGGGTCGTAAAATGTTTTAAATTTAATTTCTTGGTCGGCAATTCCTGGAATTTTTCCCTGTGTTGAATCTATAACATCAAGATAAGTTACTAACTTGTTGGTAGATTTATTATACAAGAATGCTCGTTTAATTTTGCTAATGTCAACACGACTACTTTGCTGTCTTGAAATAGTCCAACTAAACTGATTATTTGGTTTTCTATACTCGTATACTTTTCCTGATTGATAAGTTTGATCTACAGCGTTTGGAGATCCTACAAGAATCTGATTAGAACCAACAGCAAGGCTTGTACTATACCCAGCTAACATGTCGTCAGTATTTTCCAATGTTTCACTGTAAATCCATTTAGTTGCATAACGGTCATATACATCAATGCGTCCACTATCTGCAATTAAATCATATACTTTTGTTAAATCGTTATCAAACGTTGTTAATCCTTGGTCAAAATTTGTTTTAATTAAATTGTCAGCACCTTTACTAAAAACAATCAAAGATTGATAGTCATTCATAAAGGCTATTTTAGTCCCAAACAGCCCTGCTACTTCTGTTTTAGGATTGAATAACTCGTGTACTAATTCGTATCCACTATTATCTTGATAGACAAAAACTGTTCCTTGGTCAATCTTTTGATTGTCATTTAGCACAGAAGAAATAGCAATATACTGTCCTGAATTAGAAACAGTTATGCTTGATCCAAAACCATATTCTGTCCCTGAAATTGTTTGATATAAAGAATATACATCGTTCAATTTTTTATAAACAAACACATATCCCGCAGTTAATATATCTTCGTTAGGACGATCAACTCCTAGTGTGGAAACTAACAATGTAGTATTATCAGAACTCATAGACATTGCATACCCAAAATTGCTATATTGAGGTAGTATTAAATGATCTAACGTATTGTTTAAATTGTATCTCCAACTAGTAGTAGTAAATTCAATCTTACCTGACGGGATAGTGTCTGGCTCTGCACTAACAATTATTGAGTTAGTTGCTTGATTGATCTGTGCTACATACTGACCGCTTTCAAAGCCAATACCTTTTAAATACATTCCGACTTCGATTCCAGCTGTGCTACTTAATACTACAGTAGTGCCTGAACTTCCAGTTGGGTTATAGGATGTGCTTACTTCCGTAACTGTTTTATAATCCAATCTGTAAACATTTCCAGTTTGCATATTAAAGCCGCTTGCGCCAACAAATAATGTATTGTCCCCGAATACTAAATTAGATCCAAATTGCTGGCTGTCGGTTGGTAGCGGACTTAATATTGTTGCTTCTAAAGTGAAGATATTGTTATTATCTTTTTTATAAATTGATATAACACCTTGATTATCTAGACCTGAATTGCTTCCGCTGCTGTCAACTGGAATATATGCAATAGATTTCCAGTAAATTTTTGCATCGCCTGATACTACAACTGCTGCAATAGGACCCACAGTTGTACCACCAACAATTGATGTTACTTTAATTAGAATATTGTTTGCAGGAGCAGTTCCTCCAACTGATGTTCCTAAAATTCTAATAGTATCGCCAACTGCGTAAGAATTTCCACTAGAAACAATAGATGCAGAATAGTTAAATTTATTAGTAACAATAGTAAATGTTGCACCAATGCCTGCGCCAGTCAATGCTGTTCCACTTATTCCAGTGTAAGTATTAGATATAGTTAAAGGATCTTTATTTAAAGAAGAAGAAACAGCGACATAAGGCAATGAATTTTTAATTACAATTTGCCCGATAGAATAACTAGTTGCTGGACTCCACACGCCGACATATTTGCTACAAACGCTAGATGCTAACGGAGTTCCTGTTGCTAACCATGTGCTATCTGATGATAACGCTACAAAGTCTCCAGTTACTGATTGAGCTGTGTCTGAGTATCCAAATCCGCTTGTTGTCGAAATAAACGGTGCTGTGATTGTTTGACGTTGTAACCATGGAGCAGTTGGACTTGCTTTATCAAATACGATTGTTTCGCCTTTTCTATTGGTAATAATTGCTAACGTGCCTTCTGGATTTAAAACAATCTGTCTTCCGTAAAATAATCCATCTTCGGGTGCAGTATTAACAATTTCATCTTTTGAGTAAATTGTGTTATGTTTCCATACTGCCCATTTGCCATTGCCGCCGTCGTCTGTCCACAAATATTCACCGTCATTCACTGGCAATGTTAGTTTAGTATCAGCAATGTCAATAGAACTTGTTCTCGAAGAAGTAAAATAGCTAAGAGTTATCCTGTGTTGTTCAGTAAATATTTTTGGTTGATCTTTTAAATCAGCTATTACTGTTATAACTTTTCCTAAGACTGATTTTATTTCAAAGAAACCGTTATAAGCAAATGCTTGGTCAATACCTAAATATTTGCCTAAATCGACAGTTACACTATCTGTTAATGTTATTATTATTTGATTTTGTTTATATTCTAAGTTAGCAACTGTAGAAGTAAATCTTGTGTACTTGTAAATGTTCCACTCACGACCTTCAAATCCAACCCAGACATAATTGCCTTCTACAAAATTAGTGACATCTTGATTAAGAATTTCGTCAAAAGTTTTTAACGTAACTTTTACATCGCCCGACCTGACATATCCTGGTGTTCTTAAATATAAATTGTTATTAGTAGTTAATGGCCACGGATTATTGTTGTACCCTATCGGTTTTAAGTACACATCGTTTGGAATTTGTCTAACAATAAAATCGACTAGTGTGTCGTCTACACGATTTACTAATTCAAATCCCTGTGGATTATTTTTTACATATTGTTCGTCTATTGTAAATTCGATGTTTTCAAAAGATCCGCTTGCACCGTATTGTCCAACACGAATTGCCCACTCTTCATAAAATTTTACGCTTTCTTGGCCGTCAGCACTTAGTACATCAAACAGTTTATTAAGTACATTCTTAGTGCCTTTTTCTACAATCATACCTTGATAGAATTTAAACTCGCTCACATCATCTTGAATAATATTACTCAAATATTGACGTTTTTGATATCCAATTAAATGTTGGGCAACTGCTTGTTGATCCGCATCAAAATTATCGCTATCTAAACTATAAAAATCTTCAAACTGTGTTGCTTTATAACTCCAGTTTGGCAATAACTTAGAAGAAGGCTTGCTATCTAATTTCATCCAACTATTAGAGTCAAATGTTTCTGAGCCAGAAATGAAAAACTTTGCTGTATAATAAAATTGCTTAAACTTAATTATATCACCAAGTGAATAATCTTTCCATGGTTCCCACTCTTGTATTACTGCTTGGTCAAAAATAAACCCAGGAACATTAAAATCTCCGCGCCAATTACTGCTTATATACCCAGCAACTTTAATGCGCTCTTGCCTAAATCCGCTTGAAGGACTATAGATTGTATCATTGAATAATGTAGAATTTTTTAATACTACAACTTGTTCTTTCTGGACTAGATAAAATACTGCACCATATATACCGTCGGAAACAGGAGTATAACTTACTGCGTTTTCATCTCTATAATTGTTTAAAAAGTTTGGAGAAATTGGTGAGCCGTCAACTTTAAAAATTTCATATCCGTTGAAGGGATTACGAATGTCGTCAACAATTGACAAATTAGCATTAAATGTTAAGTTAGTTGCTGCTGGACTCAAACTAATAACTGAGCTACCAATTGAACTTAATCCGTCTAATTTAATATAATCTTCTTGGTCGAAGACTGACGCAGGTTCTAAAGTGTTAGTAGCTCGGTAGTACTCTCCATTATACTTTACAATATCTCCTAAGTTAACTGGCTGATTAGCTGACCAATTATCCCACTTGTCTTGCCCTGTACTCCAATTCTGTGTTGTCCAGAATAGGAATTCTTTAGCACTTGTTTCCCAGTTTGTAATAGCAGCCATTTCTGAATTAAAATTATCAAATACAAAACCTTGATCTTTTAAATATTCTCCGTAGCCTAATAAGAAATCCACAACGTCTTGAATTGTTCTTAATTTAGTTCCGTATGGGACTGTTATTTCTTCAGTATTGTCCCACCCTTGTCGGAAATACGCATCGCGGCCGCCAATAATTGGCAATGAAGGCAATAATGTATAGTAGACTGGATTAAACGAATCTTCAGTAGTGTGAAGAGTTTTAACTCTATAATAACGGTTGTTAAACGCTACAATTTTTCCTGCTGAATATTGCGAGTCAGAAGTCCAATTAGAGAAACTTTCTGAAATGCCTCCAACGTTTATTAAAATTCCATTTTTTGTATAATTGTAATATTTAAAATATGGTTGAGTTTTATTGTATCCTCTTAGAACGAATCCGTCAGATAACTTAGTAATAATTACACCGCTATAAGTAATTTTCTTTATAGGGCTTGAAGTATTTAAAATAATATCATAGTCTTCTTGGGGAACAAATACACTACCTGAAGTAGAAGGTGTTTTACTATCTAACAATAATTTAAATTTTTCTTTGCTAGTAAATCCACCAATACGATGTGTTAGTCTAATTTGAATGTTTTGTAAATCATAAGAGTATTGTTTATAAGACTTTAAATTATCACTTTGAATATAGTCTACAATATAATTTATAATCCCGCTAGTTTTAATATTTGTTGTACTTGTGTATATGCTTGGCAATAAAATATCAGAAGGTTTAATTCTTAAACCAGTATCTTTATAAACTAATTGTCCTGCTATATCTCGAACAATTCTAGATCTATCTAATAGTAATCCAAATGTTTTAGCAGGACATGTTAGTAATAGAGTAATCAATATACTGAAAGGATAATGGCTACTACGTCTCCATGCGCTCTCTACTGGACTTACGTCACCAAATATAAAGTCTCCTGAAGTAGAAGCTGTAATTACTCCGCTAGCTAAACCGGACTCTAGAGGACTAATTAATTCACCGTTTTCATTAACAGGTAAATGGCCTTTTAAGTATGGTCTAATATATTTTTTATTTTGCTCTGGAGGTGTTCCTGGTTTTCTAACAATACCTTCTGACAAATCATCCCATAAGATTAAATTGTTATTTGTGTACGGTGCTGGACCATACACAGTTTTCCACCATGTTGGTTCTTCACTAAAACCTAGAATTTCCCAAGGACATAGATGAGGACGATCTGTTCCTAACATCCAACGATGAATTCCTTTCCAATATCCTGGTAAGGGTGTACGCCCGTCAGGGGTAGACATTTCACGATAATTGTAAGTTTTTGAATCTTCAGAATTATAATTTAACTGCTTAGTAAAATCTTGTTCGATTGCATTTGACCAAGTGTAAAAATACGACGAAAGAACTTGATCAAACTCTTCTCGAGAATAAGAATGCTTTCTGTTATATGCAGGCAAGTAATCATTGATGTCAAAAATTGAAACATCATACTTAACTTTAATATTATTATAAATTCTCTTTTCTAATTCTAAAATTAAGTTGTCGCGGAAGTCGCCATACGCTAATACTTGACTACCGTCGTGACCTTGTATCATTAATCTTGGAGTGACTAAACTTGTGTCAAGATAAATTTTTGGTTCGTATTTTGGCCATAATCCTAATTTAGTAGGAGTAGGAGGAATGAAAGATCCGTTAGTATTTTCAAATTCGTAAATTGTAATTTTATCGTCGGTAGCTATAGTAGCCAAAATTACTACAAATCCTTGATCGTTAAACGAATAATCTCTACCATATAATAAGTGTTCGTCGTTTAGATAAACTAGTACTGCACTACTTGAAAGAGAATCTAAATTAAATGTGTTTGTCAAAGGATATGTCTTGATTCTATAATCAAATACATACAACTCTGTTTTAACTCCTCCGTTGAACGGAGCCATATCACTAAAATAATAAGAAGAAGTTTTTGGTTTATCTTTTGTTATTTCTTGAAGAATTAGATTTACTTGTCTAACAGTATCAGTGTCTACTCCTAGTTTACCGGCTGTTATAATAAAATTTCGTTTAAACTGAATATAATCTTGCTGGCTGCTTTCAATTGACTTAATAACATTATTTGTTTGCGAAGTCAAATGATATGCTGATAAACTGATCGGACCGCTGTGTTGAACAAATCTTGTTCCGTAAGGTGTAACGTTTCCTAGGTCTCGAATATTACTTGGTCCTGGAAATTCGCCAGTAAATGTATTTTGAATATTATCGACTATTGAGTTAACATGTGATGAAATTTCGCCAAGTGTAAAATCTAAAATGTCTGCATTCAATGGATTATTTTGTAACCCAATAGGCATTTCATAAAAACCGTTTGTATTAATTGGTTGCGAAGAAAATGCTTTAATTGTTAAAATATCAGTAGTTAAAATGTCATTTGTTAAAACAATTTTTTTATAATATGTTCCGTCGACAACCGACCAATATTGCTTACTTAAACGGTTTCCATTAATGTAAACTCTAACTTCAAGATCTTCTAAATCTAAAATATTATCAAATATGTCAATGTCAAAATTATTTAAAATTTGTTCTCTTACATTGTTAACTGTTTTAAATTCAGTCTTGTAAATTCTAACAGCTGGTTGGTTACGTACAGCTTTTGATATTTGCCATCCGTTAACAAATTCTGTTTTATTTGAAGAAATCGTCTTTAATAAGTACCCAACATTAACTTGTTTTTCAATAACATAAGAAACTTCTTTGTATTGGAAACTGTCTGATACAATGTTAAAGTTAAAAACAATATCTCCAATGTTATCTATATTTTTATAAGATAATGGAAATCCCAAACTTGAGTCGTTTGTTCCTGAACCTGATTTATAAGAAAACAACTTTGTACCAATAAACGTACTACCATCATAAACAGTTTTGTCTCCAAAGCTATTTCCGTTAGCGTCAAACAAATCAAATAATGGTGCTTGATTCAAACTAGTTTTTTGCTGAGACTTGTTCCAAGTAGTACCGTCAAACCAATATGTTAATCCTTGATTTTGTAAACCTTGTTTTACAAATACAGAATCTAGTTCGACTGGCATTTCTTGTTCTTCTAAATGTATCTGTCTATTGCCATCTAATGTTAAAAAGTTAACTTTAAAAATTTTATTTTTAACACGGATATCGGTATCGGCTGGGAATAGAATTCGTTGTCCTTGAGCTAGCTCTATGCCGTCAATATTATAACCAATCTGTCCTTCAATCTTTGAAAAAATATCGGTAGTAAAAGTATCAATTAAATCAACGTCAGGAATAGACTTAGTTCCAAAATTAAAAAGTTTTAAGTTTGCTTCAAACTCAATGATTGGTCTGATTGCTCGTGCTGTTTGGTCAATACTTGCAATTTTTCCGTTGAATGTTGCGCTGGCTTCAATTACATCCTTGTGTACCCATCTGTTGTAACGACTCCAAGGATTATAATCATTACTTTGTTTGTTAATTACAATATAGTCTTTTTTGCCAGCAAACGATGTTGAATCGCCAAACGGCACTGTATCAAATGGATCGTTGTCAAACAACACTGTCTGTGGAGTAGAGTATGGTCCGGTTAACTCTAATAAAGACTCAGGAACTAACGCAATAGAGTCGCCTACACCTTCTACATAATATTGTCCAGATTTATAAGACTCAGGAATAACATTTCCAACAAACGATACTTTCATACCGTTGCTTAATTCTGTTCCGTTACCTAATTTAAAAGTCTTTTTACCTAATAGGTCTGTAGTAAGGTCTAAAAATGAGTTTTCATCTAGTGGTAAAATTTGAAAGACGCCGCCCAAAACTACGTCCGTTTCGCTTACATAATATAGTAAGTCAGGTGAGTTCTGCGGAACAGTAAATTCAATAATACCATTTTCAACAGCATGTCCAGTAATTGTTGATACTTCATATCTGTCGTTAGGACCTGCTGTTCTTGCAGTTTTAATTGAGAACGGATTTCCTGGACTGTTAATTTCAAATCTATAAGTTTGTCCTCTATATAATCTGATACTTGGGTTTTGAGTCAACCCTGTAGGAAAAAATACATAGGTATTGTTGTCAGCTTCTGGCTGAATTTCAACTTTGTAAGTACTTGTGATTTCTTGCTGTATGCCTGAAATTCTAATTACATCAGGGCCATATGGAAGCCAGTAGTACTGTTGGAAATTTACAAACTTGTCCCAGTTAATATGAGGATCCCAGCTATAAAATTCTTGCTCGTTTAGTCGAGCATGATTTTTTATGTTTGCGCCAAAGACACCTAACTGATTAATATAGTCTTGATAATCTTTAAAAAATGTGGTATTATCTAAAGAATCTTTAACAACTAGTCCTGGTTCTAATTGATAGTCTTGTCGTGATTGTGTTGGCGCCTGAACAAAAATATCTTCGCCCGTTGTTGATTTAGAATTCTTTTTTCCAATATAACCGTTTACTTTTTTTACTGTGCCGGGTTGTATTAACTGATCAATAGTGGCTTGTAAAAACTTTTTATTGTCGTCAGTTCTATAATATTTTGGTAATAGTTCAGAACTAGATACTTTTCCACCATTTGGATTTGTTTTATCAGCCATTGTTTACTCCGTACGAAGAACTTGTAGTATTTTGTTGAGATGATGTAGTTGACTGCACAGTTGTTCCTGCTACAGATTTAATAGAAGATGAAGTTATGCCTGTTGTAATTTCAATATCGTCAACAGTTGCACCGTTAACAAACAGTTGGTCGCTTGCAGATTTGATTTCAAATAAACTTCCAAAACCTAAGCCGCCTAAGCGTGGTACAATAACAAAACTAGAAATGTCTGGTGCTAACTGAGACATTACATAAGTTGACAATTCTGAGAAATAAAACGTGTCTCCAAAGTCCCAATTTTCCAAAGCAAAGAATTGTTCCATAGCTGAAATTACACGAGTTTTAATATCGTTGTCTGATACAACTTGTCCTGCATTTTTGATCACTTTAAAACTTGCCTGAAGATCAGGACTTGCAGACGATCCAAATAGCACTTTATAGTTTGCTGGATGATATATAATTTCATCACTTATAGATTTAATTAAATTCAAAGTTGGAGCAACCAAGTTGTATAACTCGTCAGAACTTGGTGGTAACGGTTTAGTTGTAATTGCACCAGTTAACCATTGTCTAAATGTAGTATCGTAGTTTTTTGTCAACAAGTAAACATCAATAATATTACTTGCCCCTGGGTCAATTCTAGAATCGTAGTCTGCATTATGAACATACTGGAATTTTAATTTATCTCTACCAACAAATACTTTATAATCTAAAGTTGGAACATACTGATCGGGTAGTTTTTCGTTGTATTTAAAAACAGTATCTGTATCAATAAAGTAGAAATATTGCCCAGTTTTCTTTTCTAAAATATTAACAAAATTTTTATTTGCTTTTATTAAAACAGTCAGTGCTGAATTATTGAAATATCGATAGTCTTCTTGTCCTTGACTGATAGCGTATTTTTCTTGAACTATGTATTTGTTTTGCAATACGCTAGAAGAAGTTTCTGTTGCCAACGGTGGTGCAACAATATTTAAAAATAATTCAGGATTATCAACAACACCGTTGTTATCTGAATCTGCAAAAGATATAATCAATTTTTTAGTGTCAACGTATCCGTCAATTCCAGTAAACTCTGAAATTATATCCCAAGATTGATCGTATGTAAATGCCAAAGTTGAGTCAGGTCTAGTATTAATACTCAACACTTTGATTAAATCTTTAATAACAGCATTTGATTTGCTATCATAAATTTTATCGCCTGATTCAAAATAAAATCTTGTCTGTGTATCGCTTTCAAAAATAAAGCGTTGGCAACGAGAAGTTACTGTATAGAATTCGTTGTCTGTAGTAAACAATAATAACCAACTAGCATCTTGTCTTAAGTTTGTTTGGTCGCCTTGTTTACCTAAACTAAACACATTCTTGCTATCTAAGTTTAATTCAAAAACAATAGACCAGACTTGATTTATTGCATCGTAGCGCAAGCCAAACGGCTTGTTAGCAAATATCAAATCTATCATAGTAGTAATTGTACTGCTGTCAATTACTGTTCTCCACTTAGGAATAATCTGTGTAATTGTTGGGTAAACTCCTGATGCTGACGGAACTGTTATATTCAATGTAATTGGTCCGAACCCAGTATCTAAAGTTCCTGTTCCTGCCGCTGTACCATCATCAACAACGCTAACTACTTCTGCCCAAACTGAAGTAGCTGCATTTGGTGATGTTGAGCTTCCAAATACTAACGCATTGTTATTGTCAACATCAAAGTACCATCCGGTTGGGGCTGTAAAGCGAACTAATGCGCCTGGTTTGAAATATTTTAAATCTGTAGAAGTATAACTGCCAACTTTATAAATTGCAGAACCAACTGCCGATGTCAAATATCCAGTCGATGATCCTGTATCAGTTGTCACATTACGCCATACTGTATCTAATCCTGAAACAAAGTTAAGGAATTTTTCATAGTAAAAATTTCTCAAATCAACATTTTTTATAATGTCAAAAATATCGTTTACAATGATACCTTCAATGTCTGTTTTATTTTGATAAGAAAATCTAAAACTATTTTTAAATTCTTCTTTGTATAAAATGCCGTCGTCGGCAAATAATGTAGTAGCACTATATTTTCCAGTAGGATCAGCTAAATCAAAATAACGACTAATACCGCTACTAGTTCTGTTTAATGCTTTAATCTTTGCAACTTGAGTGCTAGCAGACAATGGACTAATATTATAGTCCTCGCCAGTAATCATACGATTTTGTGTATAATATGTTGCTGGAGCATTTGCTTTAATATTATCACTAGTCTCAGGTCCGGTTGCATTTGATACACCAGTTGCAAGACTCATTGTAATGGTCAAATTTTCTTGTTGACCTACGTTAGAAATATATGGAAACGTGATGCTTACGTTACGAATATCTTGTGTATTAATAGTGTATGTTAAACCATTACTTACTCTGTAGTAAGTGCGGAAAGTTCCTAGAGGCAAGTCGCCGAATGTGCCATCGCTGAACTGTAAACTAATTGCATCATTTGTTCGAGTAATTACGCTATAGATGCTTCTAATATTTTTATTAAGACTATTATAGATAACGTTGTTTGCTTCAAAGTTTGAAACACTAGTCCATTCTTCTGCTTCTGTTCCATCTGTGTTTAGTTTAAACAACCATACATCGTCATTGTTAATATTTTGACTTTCAATATCTATTGATTGATTGTTACTTGGTTGTGTAATTGTAAAAGAACCGGTGTTCAATGTTCCTTGTACAAATCTCATAAAGAAGCCTGTTCCTGCGCTACTCTGGCCGCGGCCGTCATCTCGATAAATGCAACTAACCGGTGTTCCTTGTTTTGGAGCTTCTTCGTAAATAAAAGTTTCTCCTTTGAATGTTGTGCTAACAACTTCAAAATCCATCGAACGACCAGCAACTACTTTGTTAAATCCAAATACAGGAACTCCTGTTGTGTTACTTTGGAAAGTGTATTGTTCTGTAGGAATTCCATAGATTGTTGCAGAATCAGCTGGGGTTCCAAATTGTTGTGTTTTAGGCAAAGCAGAGTTGACGATTTTTATAAACTGATCGTACCAGTTGGCATTACTTGGATCATTCCAAGTAACAATTTGTCCTGCTAAATTGCGGCCGTTACTGTCTAAAACATTTTCTGTAGTGCTTACAGTAGTAAATTTTAATAGCCCGCTAGAAGAAACGTTACGCTTGGCATTATATGAAAGCATACGTGCTAAACGTAGAACAGATTCACGGCGTTCTGCCAGTTCTAAGAAGTTGTCACGAGCATTTAAGTCGACACGGAAAGCTATGCTTTGGCCCAAGAATGCTATCAAATCAATTAGGGCAAGGTATTCGCTAGACTCAATATAATCGTTAAAATCTTCAGGATAATTCTGACGGATATAATCTATCATTGTCCTGCGTAAATTTTCAAAGTCATAGCTTTGAAAGTCTGCATTGCGGAAACTCTGATAGATTTTTTTCCAATCTTCAGATATTAAAAGTTTGTTTTGTCTAGCTGTAACCGTCATGATTTATCCTATATTTTATATTTATCGAATAAAATTATGTGCGTACTTTATCCTATTAATAGCCCGTTTGCTTGGTCAAATCTAAATTGCATACTCTGTTGTATGTTGTAAGGCAGATACGTTAGCACACATTCAATCTGTATTCCAGATTCATACTGCGTTACAATTACTTCGTTTGTTGTTATCCTAGGATCATAGTTAATAATAGTATTCACGTTTTGTGTTATCAGATCCTTTAACTGTTCTGTTAGCGGTTCAAATAATAGATCCCAAATTATTGTTCCAAACGTTGGGTTCATTAAGCGTTCTCCTTGTCTAACATGAAAGTGATTTAACAAATCCTGTTGTATTAACTGGAAATCGTACAAGGCAAAATTTTCTGTTTCGTTACTAACTGTACTGAAACCTTTATAAGTTTTAGGAGAAATTAAATCGCCACGTTGATTAGGGTTTAATACAATTTTGTCATATAGTTTTGCATTTGAGCTCATGCTGATTCTCCGGTATTGTTAGCAGGTGATAATAGTTTGTCAAACGTGTCATTAAGTGCCGAATATTCTTTCCATGCTGCAGGCACTGCTGGTACTGTACCCAATTCTCTATCAGTTTTTTCTGGAGTATAAGATAAAGGATCTAAATTTTCATGATGCGGGTAAGGTTCATGTGTTGGAACTCGTAGCATTATTGAATCTAAAGTTGCGCCTTCTTCATCAGTTAAAGCAAATGTTTTTAACGCTGTTGCAGCTTCTGCTTTTGTTGCACTATTCATATAAATTTTACCAGCTGTTTCTAAATGATTAGTTTTGCTATTAATATGTGAAGTAGTTCCGCTTGTGATTTTTGTCGTTGTTGTAGCTACTGATTCAACTTCATTGCCTTCTGTATGAAGTATTTCAGCAGCTTTTAAGTTTATATTTCGTCCAGCTTCAATGTTAACATCTCTATCAGCACAAAGATTTATATCGTTTTTAGTATGGATGCTGATACTGTCTTCGGCAAATATATCAATTTTACCGTTGCTAGTTAATTCAATCCATGTAGTTCCGCTAGCATTGCCAATGTAAATCAAGTCTTCACTATTATGTAAAAGAATTTGATGTCCTGTTCTAGTACGGATACGCACTAGTTCGTTGTGTGGAATTGTTGAGTCCCCGTCTGTTTCACTATTTTCTAATCGAGCATATTCTGGAGGGCCATCGCTTGCTAAAGTTTTTCTTAAAAATTTATCATCACCGTCATCCATAACAAATGTACTTCCACCAAGTCTATTGATTGGAATTGTTATAGGATCATCTTCTGGTCCAACTAATCCTTGCGGACCTAATTTGTCAAGTGGCCCGGGTGTGCTAATACCAAAGACCATACTAGGCACTTCTCGTCTTGCACTAGATGTAGTAATTCCTCGTACATCGTCTTTGATAAGTCCTTGCGTGTTTAACACTTCTGCTAAAGGATGTTGTGCTTTTTTAATTTTAGTTGGGTCTGGTTGATTGCCGTCATTAACTTTTTTATTATATTCTGCAACAGGTGCTCTATCTGCATCTGTTGTTTTTGTATCTTCAACAACTTGTTGTGTTGCAGCAATTCCTGGAAGCATGAAGTTCATGCCTTCGTCAGGGACACACCCAATCCAATAACCATACTTTGCATCGCTTTGGACAAACACTACAATAACCGTTGATCCAACATCTGGTGGTATTGCCCACATGCCGTAACTTTTTTGTGTGTCTTCATAAGTATCGTTTAAAGCTGTAGTGCCTTGTGGCGTAACTCCGTAAAAAGGAGTCATATACTTTGCTGGATAAGTTTGTCCCGTTGTATTTGAGTTACCTACTGGGCGGTGTAACTTTACTTCAAGAATACCCATATAAGTTGTATCAAGGTGGCCAACTACTTCAGCAAGATAAATGCCGGCAGGAACTGGAGGACCTTCTGCTTGAATTGTTTCAACTGTATTTGGACCGCTCATTTATTTTCCTTTTTCCGCCGGGGTTTGTGAGTTAAGAGTATTTGCGCCTGTGCCTTGCTTCTTAAATTCTTGACCATTACGTCTAAATCCTTTTAGTGTTTGACTAAACAAACCGTTTCTAAAACTGTTGGTTACCATGTTGACGCAATATAAACCAGTAAATCCAATAGCTGGCCCAGCTTTAGGATCTTTAGTCATGTCTTGATGATTAGGTCCTTTAAAATCATACAATCCAGTTGTTTGATTTATATCAATAGGACTTCTAAAATTGACTATTACATCTACTTCGCTTGTTTGCCAACTGACTGATCCATCTTTGTTTAAATCTTTAACTCCTTGAATAGGTTTAGCATTATAATTACCCATACCGCTTGAAACAATCCAGAAAGGGTCCCCCATAATTTCTAAATCTAAAACTACCATGTCATATGGATTTGTAATTGCGTCATGGAACGTTTTGGCAACTCGTTGAGTAGTAGTTTCTTGGCCGCCGCCGCCTTTGCCGTCTCCGGATGTTTTTGTAGCAGCGTTGTTTTGTTGTCCTGGGTTTTGCCCTGGAACAGTTGGTGGCGCAGAACCTTCTGGAGAAGCGTCAATACTTTTAGGTTTTTGATCGTCTGCATTTCCTGTAGTTTCTTGCCTTGTAACGTCTGTTGAGTTTGTATAACTGTCAGCTGCGAAAGAGTTAGCAAAACCTAAACTAAAATCAATATTAAATTTTAATACTTCTGTATTTTTTCCAGTAAACAAATAATCATATCTTTTAACAGCTCTTGCTTTTAATTGATCGAATCCTGGCATTGCTACGTTAGGACCTGCGGTTTTACTAAGATGTACTTTAAAAGGAACAACTCTATAAACTGCAATCTTTGGCATCTTGCCAGTCTTTGTGTAATTTTCTTTAGAGTCAATGTAATAAATTTGTGTGTCAATACGCCACCAAGTAACCATTCCGTTACTGTCAGCGGCGCCAGGCTTTAAAGCAGCGTCTGCGTATGAACTTGATAAGATAATTTGATTAATTACCGTTGGAATATCCATATCTTGGCTAAACTTAAACGTACCAGTTTTAGCATCTGCTATCAGTTTTCCGCGAAGCCAAGTTTTTGTAGTAGGATCCCATGTGTCTGCTTGATTGCCTGGAGGAGGGTCGCCTCTTCTTTTTTGATCAAAGCCCATTGTTTGAGATCCAATTTCATTAACTGCCGATGCTGATTGTTGTAGTGTACTTGCACTAACTCCTAACTTTTTAAAAATTTCTGTTGAACCAGGAGATAGTTGAGGATTAACATATGCTTTGTTAGTTTTAGATTCGCTACCACCGCTGGCCGCTGGTGCCGATGCACTTGGTTGTGAATCTTCTTTAGGAAATAATATTACGACTTGGTCAGCAACTTTAACATCACCTTTTTTTACGTATTCTTGCAATTTGTTATTAACAACTGTTTGCAAACTTTGTTCGCCTGTTTGCAAAACTTCTTGAATTGTTTGTCCTTTGATAACTGTATCTGTTCTTAAGTTTGCAAATTCAGTTGTTAAAGCCATACCTTGTGCGGCATAGGCGTTTATGTTATAGCGTGTTCCTTGTTCAGTTGAATTCATTTTAACGGTTGTTAACTTTACAGGAATATGCCTTGCTGAAAACGGAACTTTTAAAATAGCACCGTTTTCTGTATTTCCTCTAAATTCAATTGACAGTAAAAACGGAGCATCTCTCCAGTTGTCATGGCCTGCAGCACTAGCGGCTTTTTGTAAGGCTAACATGAACAATCCAATACTATACGGCTCGTAAACATCAAATTGTATTATTGACACGTTAGTTGCTTTTTCTGTTTGATATCCTATTAAAGATTCAAAGGTTAAGTTATTAATAAAAAAATCGTGTTTGCCGTAGTTGGTCATAATCCTGTTGTCAGGATCTGCTCCGGCAGTTTTACAAACGATTGGCAAAACTTTTCCTGCTTTATACGAGCTATCAGGAAAATTAAATTCATTAACTGTCAACGGATGCAAGGAAATAATATAGTTATAACTTGCATAGTTTGATAAAATGTTTGGAGCAGGTAAACTTAGGCCGCCTGGAATTGCTCCAAAACTTGCACCAAGGGTCGAGGCTGTACTTAAAAGATTTGTTGTTGCTCCAATAATGTCCGCCATATTAGACTCCTAATACTGTTCGGAGGCTACTTCCTTTAGGAATGTAAATTTTCTTTCCAGGAACAAAATCAAAAATAGGATCTTCAAGAACATCCATATTACGTTGCATAAAGACCCACCAGAGGCCAGGTTCTCCGTATAAGTCAAATGCTAACAAATCTGGTCTGTACATGTACTGACTTTCTATTGTGTATAAAAAGTCATCAGGTTCTGCACTTACTGGACGAATTGAAAGTACATCAAGATAATTTTGTTGTACTTGTGTATCATACCACGGACTTAATATTGAATATGTTGCCATGATTAAATGTATCCGAATGGGTTATTTAAATAAGAACCAGTAACAAATCTATCCAGACTGAATTTACGATTACTTGTTCGACTGTACATTGGAATTAATGTAATCTGAAATGAACTTTTAGTTGGAACGTAGGCCTTTCCGCCACTAGTTGTTCCGCCTATACCAAACGAACCTAACAATCCTGCAACTTGTCCAACGCCACCAGCGATGCTACTAATTGTTCCCATTGCACTTGCACTAATACCAGGAATATTTCCGCCTAACGTGTCTGCAAGGCCGCTAACATTGTCTGCTAGTCCTGCAATATTTCCTGCGGCACTACCAACAACATCACAACTAATATAATCGCAATCATTTGGCAGTGTACACTGGAAACTTTGTATCGCTACAGGTACGTTTTTAAAAACATAATTGCCGTAACCGTTCAAGTAAACAATTGGAGGAGGGTTGCCGGCTTTTGGATCAAATCCGCTGAACATTTTGGCGATGGAACGTAAATAATGAACCGCTGCAATCCAATACAATGCCTGACCCGAGTCTTCTACTGCCATTGGCGCTGTTATTTCAATAGTCCCTGGGTCACTATTTTTAAAAGCATTAAAAGGATAGTTAGTGTGTACAACTGGTTCAGCTGAATATTTGGCGCCAGACTTAATTGAAATCTGAGGAGTAAATGGAAACACCATTCCGCCAGCAGACTTTAAAGGTTTCAACACAGGACTAGATCTAAAACTAGACCAATTAGGGAGACTTAATCTGACACGCCAGTCTTTAGCGTTTGAATCTCCGGCAAAAGCCGAAACAGCACTAACTAAATCACCAATAGCTTCGCCGCCGGCTGGTAAATTTATACTTCGAATTGCAGCGCCAACTCCGTCTGCACTTGCTACAGAACTAAAATTTGAAAGTGCCGCACCAAGATTTTTTGCTGTATCGACTGCCTGGCTTGCAGCACCAAATACTGCCGCGCCGGCAGCTACTTTAGTTGCTAGATTATTTCCAGATGTGAACGCCATATTATTTTCCTTGTTTGGTAAAGTATTTATTTGACTTTATAATATGCGTATATTATAATTAACAATCCGGAGACACGATTAAATGACAACAACGCCACCAAAAGTAAACTATCTAAACAATAAGGACATGCTAGCAGAAATACACAAAAGTAAAAGTTCATATTGTAGTTTTACCAAACCAGAATACCATCAGTATGACTTAATACTGCCCAGTACAGACAAAATAAACATAAGAACAATAGCAGAAGCCAAACGTAACAAAGCTAAAAGACTGGGCGATCAAGATTACGCCGCAAGACGTGCTTCAGGAGAAAAAGTTAAACTAGCAGACTGTGCTGTTGATTACAAAAAAATAGCTAAAACAGAACTAATTTTTAGAATTATGACATTTGATCATATTCCACTTAACAACACACGTAAGAAAAATCCTAAAAGTCTAGCGGATCATAGAGATAAAGTTAACTTTCCTCCATTCCAACATTGGAAATTTAATGATGAAGGCGAACTAGAATGTGTAGGCAAAAGTCATTGGAAGGGTGGACTCAAAACTGGCAAGTTTGACAAAGACGCTGGGCAAATAACTAATAACTTAGCTCGGATGATGATTAAGTTGTGTGAGAGATACGCTACTCGTGGTAACGTTCGAGGCTATACTTACAATGACGAGATGAAAGGTCAAGCTATTTTACAACTAACTCAAATAGGACTACAATTCGATGAAAGCAAATCTGACAATCCTTTTGCTTACTTTACTGCTGCTGTCACTAATTCATTCGTTAGAGTTATCAACGTGGAAAAACGTAATCAAAATATTAGAGACGACATTTTAGAAATGAACGGTATGAATCCAAGTTACAGTAGAACTGGTCAAGGTGAACACGAGGCCGCATTGAAACGTCATGCAGAGGACACATCAAGTGAGTAATTTATTTAAAAAAGTTGCCTGTTTTACAGACATACATTTTGGTTTAAAGTCTAATAGTCAAGTACACAATCAAGACTGCGAAGACTTTGTTGACTGGTATATTGCTAAAGCAAAGGAGGAAGGCTGTGATACTGGAATATTTATGGGGGACTGGCATCACAATCGTAATAGTCTTAATATCACTACTATGGACTATAGCCTTAGGGCCCTGGAAAAGCTCGGTGCGAGCTTTGATCAATTTTACTTTTTCCCTGGCAATCATGATTTATATTACAAAGATAAGCGGGATATTCATTCCGTCGAGTTTGGCAAGTATATTCCTGGGATCACTATCGTACATGAGCCTATTACTACTGGTAACGTTACTATGTGCCCGTGGCTTGTCGGAGAAGAATGGAAGGCAATAGGTAAAAAGAAAGCCAAGTATATCTTTGGACACTTTGAACTACCGCACTTTTACATGAATGCTATGGTCCAGATGCCGGATCACGGTGAAATACAACTAGATGCGTTTGACGGATACGAGCTAGGCTTTAGTGGACACTTCCACAAACGTCAAAGCAAAGGAAATATGCACTATATTGGCAATGCGTTCCCGCACAACTATGCAGATGCTTGGGATGATGACCGCGGAATGATGATATTAGAATGGGGCGGTAAACCAGAATACCACAGTTGGGATAAACAACCTACATTCCGAACAGTAAAACTAAGTCAACTTATTGACGAAGCAGATACTTTAATCAAACCTAAACAACATCTGCGTGTTGCTTTGGACATTGATATCAGTTATGAAGAGGCTAGTTTTATTAAAGAAAACTTTATGGCCAATTATGATATCCGTGAGCTTACTTTGATTACGGAAAAGAAGCAAGTTGAGATTAATACAGACATTGATATTCAAGCATTTGAATCAGTTGATCAAATTGTGTCCAGTCAGCTTGTGAATATCGAAAGTGACACGTATAATAAGAATACGCTACTGGCGATTTATAACAGTCTATGATAAAAATAAAAGAACTTACAGTCAAAAACTTTATGAGCGTGGGTAATCAAACCCAAGCTGTAGATTTTGACAAGCAACAACTAACACTTGTGCTAGGTGAAAACTTAGATATGGGCGGAGATGACAGCGGATCGCGTAACGGTACAGGTAAAACTACTATTGTTAATGCGTTAAGTTATGCTTTATTTGGTAATGCGCTGACTAACATTAAAAAAGATAACCTGATAAACAAAATCAACAACAAAAACATGTTAGTTACTCTGTCTTTTAATAAAGACGGAACTGATTATCGTATCGAGCGTGGACGCAAACCTAACATCTTACAGTTCTATGTCAACGATGTAGAGCAAGAAACTGACGAAACAGATGACGCTCAGGGCGATATGCGTGAGACTCAAAAAGATTTAGATGAAATCTTAGGTATGAGTCACGATATGTTTAAGCATATTATTGCATTAAACACATATACAGAGCCTTTCTTGTCAATGCGGGCAAATGATCAACGTGTGATCATCGAACAACTGCTAGGAATTACTATTCTTAGTGAAAAAGCAGAAGCACTTAAAGAACTAATTAGACAAACTAAAGAAGCTATTACAGCAGAGAACGCTTTAATCGAAGCAACTAAGAAGTCTAACGAAGGAATTCAAAAAAGTATTGACAGTTTAATTACAAAACAAACTGTTTGGAACACTCAACGAGACAACGATGTTGAAAAGATCGGCCGTGCTATCATAGAACTTGAAAGCGTAGATATCGAAGCTGAGCTGGCGAAGCACAGCGACCTGAAAGTTTACGAAGAAAAGACAGCGAAGCTGCGCTCGCTGAATAAGGAACGTGCTACGTTAGAAAGCGCGACAGCGCAAGCGGAGCGAAGCGTCACGAAGTACGACGGCGAGCTCGCCAAGTTGGCAAATAAGACCTGTCATGCATGTGAACAACAGCTACATGATCACAAACATGAGGAAATGACTGCTACAGCACAAGAGCACCTTGAAGAAGCCCGGCGATATTTGTCCAAGGTGCAAACGGATCTCAATAAAATTAGCACAGAAATTCTAGCTATTGGAGACATAAGTACTCGTCCAGACACTTATTACGACACAGTTGAACAGGCACTAAAACATCAAAATAATCTTAAAACGCTGGAAACACAGTTAACAGTACGGGCTGGCGAACAAGATCCTTATCAAGAACAAATTGAAGAACTGATGAATACAGCACTTGTAGACATCACTTGGGACAAAGTTAACGAGCTTAACACAGTCAAGGACCATCAAGAGTTCTTGCTCAAGCTGTTGACCAGTAAAGATTCGTTTATTCGCAAGAAGATCATAGATCAAAACCTAGCTTATTTGAACAATAGATTGACCTATTACTTGGATAAGATGGGATTACCGCATACAGTAACATTCCAAAACGATTTAAACGTGGAAATTACTCAGCTTGGGCAAGATTTAGATTTTGATAATCTAAGTCGAGGAGAGCGTAATAGACTTATACTTGGCTTGTCGTGGGCATTCCGTGATGTGTGGGAGTCATTGTATCAACAGATTAACTTGTTGTTTGTTGATGAGCTGATTGACAACGGCTTAGATGCTAGCGGGGTTGAAAGCGCATTAGCTGTACTGAAAAAGATGGGTCGTGAGCGTAGCAAAAACATTTATTTGATATCGCACAAGGATGAATTGATTGGTCGTGTGACCAATGTGCTTAAGGTTATCAAAGAAAATGGCTTTACCAGCTATGCTAACGACTTGGAGATTACGGATTAATGAGCAAAAAGGTTGATCCTGTAGACTATCAGGACGAAGAACTACATGCGGAATTGTTACGTCTGTTCCGTGTGTACTTTGAAGCCAATCAAAAGTGGATCAACACTGGTACTAAGACCAGTGCCATTCGCCTGCGACAAGTACTAAGTGAAATTAGAACGCTGTGTATACAGCGTAGAGAAGTTGTGCGGGCATGGGCTGTGACCAAAGAAGCACAACTAGCTGAAAGGAAAAAGAAAAGAAATGAGCAATCCAGTATTAACAGCTGATTGTCTATACGTCAACGGTGATTCTTGGACTAGGGGTAGTGAATTAATTGATCCAACTAGCTCTATTGAGAATCATTTTGATCCTGTGCATGAAGCCTACAGGATGAAACACTTTTGGCCGCGGCTAGTTGCTGACCAGTTGGGTCTAGAACTAATAGACGGCAGTATGGCGGGTGGCAGCAATGACAGACTGCTTAGAACTACCATCGAAGATGTTAGCCGTTTAATCATGGAAGGACGCAAACCATTTGTCATAGTCAGCTGGACACAGTTGCACAGGTTTGAACTGCCGGAAAAAGGCGGGCACTGGCGCAGTTTTGTCAACACCAAGCATGGTGATACACCCCGAGCAGTAAAAGAAATTTGGGGCGACTGGAGCAGTGACCGCAGTGATGTTATCCGTTGGACGCAACAGTTACTGACTTTAGACTATTTTTTAAAAATGAACAAGGTGGATTATCTAAGCACAACAGTTTTTAAAGAAATCTATTGGCTTTTTGAGAGATTCACAGCAGGCGAAAAAGATTATTTTAAACCTTACCTACATCAAATCAATCAGCATGTCAAACTCAGCAGGCACTCACTTAACTTGTCAATGGAAACAGCACTAAGCTGGCACTCAGATGTTACTTACGGGCCTGGCGGACACCCGCTGGCCAAGGGACACGAGCTGTTGGCAGAACAAATACTAAGTCAAATTAACAGCAAATATCAATTTCAAAGGCTCCAAGACCAATGACCTGCTACATACAGCATGTCATGGACTTATCAAAATAATACAGTTGAATCGTTGCCCGAAGATTGTATAGGGTTCGTGTACATAATCACAAATACTATCTCTGGACGCAAATACATAGGCAAGAAGTTAGCAAAATTTAGCAAAACCACATACAAAACAGTAAAACTTAAAAACGGCAACAAAAAGAAAAAGAAAATACGCAACAAAATTGACAGCGACTGGCGCGAATATTATGGTTCAAGTCCGGAACTTACCAAGGATGTTGTGGCATTAGGCACAGAAAACTTCTCCAGAGAAATACTTTTTTACTGTAAATCCAAAGCAGAATGTAGTTATATCGAGGCTCGTGAACAGTTTAGTCGTCGTGTACTAGAATCAAATGACTATTATAATGGCCATATTCAAGTACGTGTACATGGTTCACACATTAAGAAACTTCAAGAAAATCAGGCAAAATAAAGCGGTTTAGGCTCAGCGCAGGCCAATGTCATGCGCCCTTATACCTGGATCACGGATCGCAGGGACGGAAAACTCTTGCCGCCAAGAGTACTCAGCAACTACCCGAAAGGATGTCGATCGCTTCTAAGACCTGCGATTTTGCTGTTTGAAAAGAATTTAAAGGCAAAATGAGGGAGAAAAACCCACGGCTACAAGTATGTTAACGTATACTTTTAGACCCGCCGTTGTATAAGACTCAGCTCGTGGTACCGGACAACCGCCACTGTAATGCTGTAACGTTAAGTGAACTGCTCAACTCAGATAATGTTCATTTTTTAGCCCGCAAGGGCTAAGTGTGACTACACAATCTAGATAATATCTTAACGCTTCGCGTTTATAATAATATTGAAAAAAGAAGAATAGTTCGAGCTGAAAGCGAAGAACAGATGAACGTAGTTCATCTTTAAACTATAATAAATATCATATCACGGAATCAATATGAAAATATACGACATCATCTCAGAATCGCAACAACTTAATGAAAATGTCATAATCATGAGTGGATTTAGACAGATATTAAAATATGTTGCTTCACGTAACGGTCAAGGTCTTGAACATGCCATGGAATGGATTGCTAGACGTTTAGCAGGTAAAGAAAATGCCGCTGAACAACTGGCTGAAGCATGGATCTTGGCAGCTGAGAAAGTTGGTATAGCAGAAGCAGAAGCAATTGCCATGGGCGCACAAAAAGCTGCTAGAGCTGGTATCGGTGATGATGTTATTACTGCGGCACAACGAGCTGCTGAAAAATTAATTGAAAAACGAGCAGGATCAATTTGGGGACAGCTGAAAACTCCTGAAAGCAAACTTAATTTTTACTACGGTTTAACTTTTAAGACTATAAACCAAGGACTTATGTTTTGGGGCATTGGCGAGCCAATTTATAAGTGTGTTACTAGTATTTTAAACGCTTACGAATTACGTGATTCTGGAGATCCAGAATTAAAAGATCCAGCCAAGTTACAATGGGTAGTTCAGTATTACATTGATCAGTGTGTGAAACAAGTTGTATCATTGTGGTTAGGCAACAAAATTGTTAATAAAGTTATAGGCAAATGGGTTCCTGGTATAGCGTACAACATTCCTATTGCAGGACCGCTTATTCAAAAGTTAGATCCAATTTATTCAAAAGTTCCACCTGCAACATTAGTTGCATTTAAAAGTTGGATGATCAGTAATGAAGGCCAGGAAGCATTGGCCAAGTGGCTAGTTGGACAAGCTCTAGTACCATATACAGATTGGAAGATTCCTGGCGGACCAACTTATCAGAAATTAATTTTGGATCCGTTAGGTGGAATAGCTATGACTGGCTATAACAAGATATTAAAATGGACCGGTTCTGACAAGATGATTCCTGAACCTGGGCAAAAGAAGGATGATAAAGGGGCAAACGAACCTGAAAACACAGGTCCTGACAACTACAATCCTGGATTAAGAGGAGCTAAGACACCTAACTATTAAAGCAAGGGCATATTAGTTTCTTTGCTTAACTCCATATTTTCTTTAACTACAGCGTACATAGAATCTCTGTCGTCAAAGCTGTACTGATGCAGTAATTGATCTACTGTAACTCCGCCTCTCATGTACCAGCTTAGTCTTATTAATTCTGTTTTAAAATCTTTTGCTTCTTTTTCTAGCCTAACTAGACGTTCTTCAATTTTAGAGGCGTTTAATCCAATTAGGCTTTGTCGAAAAAATTTGATTGATCTAACTCAATTAACACTTGATCTTCGTGACCACAGTTAATACATTTAACAGTTTGCGAAGGAGGAATCCAACGTTTTCTGTTTTCCTCCATGTGTGCTTTGACACGGTCAACAACTTCTAAATCAATATTGTTAACCCATTCTTCAATAAACTCTCGCTCGGTTACCACTACCTTGCCAGTGTCAATGCTTTCAATACCAGCTGTGAACAAATCATTACGCAAGATTGTTAGCTCTTCAAAGATACTAGCACTGGCTTTTTGTTGTTCGTCAACATCGGTTAAATTGTTTATTTGATATAATTTTTGTTGTATGCCAAAATTTCTCAAAGCAAATTCTGTATTTTGTCTATAGTTTAACGGGCGTATTACAACAGATAATTCATCAAGAACTACTCTATTGTCGTACTGACAACTAGAATAATGTTCAATAAATGATGTAAGTTCTAGTGCGTAGTCTTGAGCTGTGTCACATTTTGAACATTTGTGGCCTACAGTTAGTTCGTTACCAAAGGTAGCAATACGGATAGCTGATAAAATCAAGTCTAAATCAACTAATGACACTTGCCACGGATCGGTTATAGCAGGACAACAACTGTTAATTACCTTTGCTGTGCTTTCTCCTGTTAATAACGCATCTGGCGTCTTAAACAAAATCTCGTCCATACCAGTCATACCAAATATTGGCAATCTATTTGGATCACCATTAATAACGCCAGGTGCATAATAAATGCCTTGACTTGGAAGACTTACAAAGATTTTAGGTTGTCTAAAATACTGCTGTAAGGGATTGTTTGCCATTTTTAACTCCAGATAAATATTATAAGCATTGTATTTATATGCGTACTTTTTGGTGGGAAAATAATGGCATTAGAAGATAGAGTTGAACGGTTAGCATCGGCACTTGAACGCATGTTGGATCAAGGCAGCTTTTCTGGTGTGCGCAACACTGGCGGAACAAACAACACAGGCGGCCGCGGTGATGTAGACTATGATCGTATGGGTCAAACTGCTGGACAGTTTGTCAACACACTAGGCCAAGCAGCTCAAGGAAATACCAATTTAGTAGGAGTGATGAGAGAAGTCAACTCCGTTCTCGGAAACTTTGGTCCAGCAATTGGAGCCATTAGCAATGTTGCTACAGCAGTGGGCACTAACCTAGTTCAAATGAACCAAAACATGATGGCCTCGTCAAAGTTTGGCATGGGCTTCAGTCAAAGTATTGGACGATTCACTGAAGAATTAGGTAAAGCAGGTATAGCACAAGAGCAGTGGGTTAATCTTTTACAGTCTAATTCGAAATATCTAAGTGGTAGTGCATCATCTGCACAAGAAGCTGCAGAGTTATTCCTTAAACAAAATCAAGAATTACGTTCAGAAAAAGCAGTACAACAGGCCATTTTATCAGGAATTGATTTTAGTGAGTTTCAAGATCAATTATTGATTAACACTAATTTAATGAAGTTTCAAGCAATTGAAGAAAAAAGGACACAAAAAATATTACAAGAATCTGTAGTTACTACTGTTGGTGAACTTGATAATATGGCACGTATTACTGGTAAAAGCAGACAAGAAATACAAAAAGGTGTAGACCAACAGCAACAGACAAACACAATGCGTATAGCAAGATTGTCGATGGGCGTAGAACAGTTAGCTAGATACAACGAATCATTACCAAAAATAACTTCTTATGGTACTGCATTTGCCAGTTTGTTTACAGAAATGTCTGCAAACAGAGGTAATGTTGTTTCAAGACAAGGCACTGAAATGCAAGCTGCTTTGAATTTAGTTGCTCCAGGTGTTGGCAACATAATGCGAGAGTTGAGTCAAGAAACAAATAAAGAACGTAGAGCAGAGTTACAAGCTAGAATTGATTACGAAATGGCCAAAGCAATCTCTGATGAAAAAGCCATGGAAAGGTTTAATGCTATGGCTGAAAGAACAGAGCCAGGTATAAGACAAGCAGTTGAAATGCTCATGCAAGGTGAAGGAATTCTTGCTGCTAACAAAGAACTGTTAGCTAAAACAGATGGCACTATCGGAGACTTTACAAAACTTCAAGAAGCACAAAGAGCCAAAGCAAAAACAGAAGGGACACCGGCCGGTGCTGGAGCAACTGAAGAAAACGCCACATCTGTTGCAATACGAGCTGCACAAGAAGGGTTAAAAACTATAGCTGCTGGACTAGCTATGGGAACTAAAGAAGGATTAGACAAACTTGGAAAAGAAATAACAGATGCTATGAAACCTGAAACTTTCTTGACAGCATTTAAGACTCAGGCAATAACTCCAGAAAATTTAATAAAAGCATTAAAAGAAGCAACTGGATATGTTGGAACATCAACTACTCCAGGCACTATGCCAATCTCGCCAGAATTAGCAAATAAATTAAACATCGATTCGTCAAC
>Ga0222712_10001063_pt1 | contig 35130 bp, 24 predicted proteins | sample C33_657DmetaG_FD_165043 | JGI IMG/M metagenome (GOLD analysis project Ga0222712, IMG submission 165043) | Estuarine water microbial communities from San Francisco Bay, California, United States - C33_657D | ecosystem: Environmental > Aquatic > Marine > Unclassified | place: USA: California...
TGGGGGTACCGCCATTGTTCATTCCTGGAGTACCGTTGTTAGTTTCAGGGACATAATTATACCCGTAATATTTGACAGCTACGACGTGGAAAACCACGAGATGCGCGCGACTCAAATTCAGGCTTACAACTGCAAGACGTTTTCCTTCTTGCTCTGGACCGCTATGTCCGAGTTTTTGGTGGCTGCATCCTCTACGAAAAACCATTCGCTCGGCGTCGCGGTATTCTTCAACCACTGCACGACGGGTCGTGATTTTTTTTTGCTAACGAGTGACACTGTGTCGCGTTGGCGACGGTCGAGTCGCGGCGCTTCCGCGGGCGAATGATCATGCGCCGTCGCACCGCGAGGTCGCAAAGCGACGCGCATCCCTTGCAGAGACGCGACGTCGGGGCGAACGCGACGTGTGCCGTCTCGGGGAACTCGCGCTCGAGCGTCGCCCGTGAACGTACATTGGGGGCGCACGCGACGGGCGTCGTACCGTGCTTCGATCGACACACCCCACGCGCATAGCCTCGCGAGCACGTCGCGCCACAGACGTGGCACGTAAAGCGCGCACCCTTGTATTGACGCGTCGTCGGCGACGACGTCGCTGGCGTCGGCATCGGTGCCGGCGTGGCGAGCGAGACGATCGTCGTGGAGGACATGGCGCGATGGATGGCGGTGGGAAACGCGAGAGACGAGCAACGACGCGAACGCGTGCGCGTGAATGGCAAGCGCGACGCGCGAATCGAATACGAGAGACGTACGTGTATGGGACAACGCGACAAGACATCGGTACAGGTGACAACACAGCGGTGACAAGACAGACAGCGATCGATTAAACGGAATGCGCACGTTTCGAAACAACACCCGCGTGGGCGTTCCTTATGGCTCGAGCGTTCGTTGCAGTCGCGGTGAACGCGCGCTCGCTCGCCTGAGCGCTCGCCGCCGCGGCGCTCCCCGGCGTCGGCCTCTGTCGCGGGGGTGCATAGAATGAGTGCGCGCATGCAATTCCACTTCCACTTTCCATTCCATTTGTATAGAAGATGCGCGCCGCGACTCGCACGGACGCATCATCGACGTCGCATCCGGACTCGTCTCTTCGGCGAGGTCGCTCGCCGGCTCCTTTGACTTTGCCCGCGACGTCCTCTTGGTTCGCATCAGCGACCTCCGCCTCGTCGTCGTCCGACGAAAACCGAGGAGATCTCACTCGCTTCGGCGGCGCCATGATTGCCCACGCGGTGCGATGAATTATGGCGCCGCGCGCGCGCGCGTCCCTCACGTTGACCTCGTTTTTCGAGCGTTTTTTGGAGCGATGCGCCGCGTGAGGTGCTTCGATTTCAACTACTGTACTAGCTACCTGTATACCAACTTTATAGTACAATCACCCGTCGTGTCACTAGTTTTTGAACGTCGTGTACTTGTTCCCTTCTCGGGGAAACATTTTCGGCTTCGGCGCGGGCTTGAACGGCTCCTCGTACACAGCCTTGAATCGCTCGTTGAACCCGCGTCGGTCTTTTCGATCGTCACTTCGTGAAGACTTGAAAAGCAAATCCATACCCGACATTCCGAATTTCTCCTTTGCCTGCGACGTGAATCGATCTCGCGCTTCTGAGTTGTCAAACAATTTCGCCTCCTCTATCATCTGCGCGCGAATTTCATCGTCTTCGGTTTCATCGCTGTCGCTATCGTCGTATCCACGCATGACCTCCCGCCGGCGTTCGCGCAAAAGCGCTCGCGCCTCGGCAGCCTCACCCTCGACTACGGACGCGTCGGTCGGAAACATGAAGGGTCGGTCTTTATGCACTCGCTTAAACGGCGCTGGAACTTTGACGCCTCCCGGAAGCTCGATCATTTCTCCTTCACTCTTTGCCTCGATCGCAGGGCGCGCGGGCGCGTCCTCCGTCGTCGCCGTCGCCGCATCGTCGGCTTCGCCCGCTTGCGCCGATTGCACGGCGCTCCACGCCTGGCCAAATATAGCGCTCAAAGGCACGGTCATCGGCGGCGACGGTTTCGCCGTCTTGGCGGCGCCGCTCATGAGGACCGCCATAGAACTGCGCTTACGACCGCCGATCTGCGCCGGCGCGACTGTGCGCGCTTCTTCGGCGGCGCCGCTCGCGACCGCCGCGAGCTCGACTACGACGGGCGCGGCGATGCTCGAATCGCGCGCGTCATCCGCAATCGGCTTGAAGCTCGGCTTTCCGCTCGCGTACGCGCGTGAGATCAATTCCGAAACCGCGGCGGCATGTTGCGCCACTAACGGCGCCTCGCCGCGACACTCAGCGAGCAGCGCTCGCTCTGATTTTGGCGCGACAGTCGCGAGTCGAAGCATGACACCGCGCGGCATGACGTATCCCAAGCTTTCGTCGGCGTCGCGAGCGGTCAAATCGCGCCACGAAAACAAGGCGGCGTACACCGCCAATTGCGGCTCGCTCAAGTCCCTCAAGTTGTCATTCTTCACTAAATCGACGTAGTACGAGCCCTCGTCAAACGCGGGCGGCTCGTAAACTTTCAGACACACGTCCCGACTTCTCGCAAACGTCTCCGCGATGCGCGTCGCCCCTTGCGAGTGCAACGCTTCCTTCAAGCGATCGTAAATGTACAAGAGATGGTGCGTATCGCCGCGCGCGTAATCCATCATCTCCTTCGTGAGCGGCCGCGTTCGCCAATCGGCGAGCTGCAGCCGTCGCTTGCCCTCGCTCTTGACGCCGCAATAATGGTGGAGGAGGTGATTCAACCCTTTACTCGGGAGCTCGAGCACGCGAGCGGCCTGCCCGGTGTCGAATAAACAGCTCAAAAATATGCCAAAGTCTTTTTGCAGCCACTGCACGTCGTTATCGGCGCCGTGCATCACTTTTAACTTGTTTTCATTCGCGAACGCGTCGCCCAACGCGCGCCGCATCGCGCTTCGCAACTTGAGCGCATCGACGACGAAATCGCGCTCTCGCGTGCTGATTTGCATCAAGCACGTAAACCCTTTGAACGATCTGTAGGAGTGATGCTCGAGATCGACCGCGAACTCGTCGCAATCTTCCAAGTGCGCGGCTAACGCCTCGAGCGAGTCCTCGGTGTCCACGACCTCGAGCGGATGTTCGTCATCCATCGGCGTCGGCAGCACCGCCGCCCGCGTGGTCGTCATGAACTCCCCGTACGCCGTTCGAGATTTCAACGCCCTCGCGTACGCGTCGTAAGTCGCGTATCCCATGGGTGTCATCATCTTACCTTTTCCTCGCTCGTCGCCGTTCGCCCGAGCGTTCTCCACCGCGTCCTCGAACGCATCTTGCGGTCGCGCGACGGACGAGCGACCCAAGACGTCCAGACGTCGCAGCCCGATCGCTCCTCTGTCGCGTTCGCTTCGAACGCCTTCGAGACGCCCGTCGTCGTCGCCTCTCGCGCGCATCACTTCCGCCTCCGCGGCGTCCGTTCTCGCCTCCGCCGCGTCGCGCGCCTCCTCCCACGCCGCGATTTCATCCTCCATCCACTCCTCATCCTCGCGACATTCGCGCGCGGCGTTCAATCGTAATCGCATCGCGAGCGTCATCGCCCGGTCTTTTGCACTTTTCATCGCTCGTTCGAACTCTGAAAAGTTCATCGCGTGCGCGTACGACCCGCGCGCGAGCGTCGACGACGACGACGCGTCCACCGCGCGACGCCCGTCGCGTAACGCGCGCGTCACGCCCGCCCAACCCGAAGCCGACGTCTCCTCCAACGCTCTCTCGTCCTTCGATGCGGTCATGAGTCAACGTCCTCGCTCGCGGTGAAGCGACGTGCGATGACGATACCGTGATGCGGGGTGAAGTGAAGTGATGCGTTCGTCCGATCGTCCTCCGTCGTCGTCGTCGTCGTCGTCGTCATCATCCGTCGCATCACGCGAGACAACACACGACACCACCCGCGTGTTGGTCGTGCGATTGGCGAGCGAGGACGTCGTCGTCACGACGATACGATCATCATCCCCCGCGCGTTCGTTTTCTTCGCTTCGCGTTGAAGAACGTTGAGGCGATCGAACGATCGATTCATCACCGGACGTGGCATGCGCGCGCGCTCGGTGAGCGAACCCATCGCGACGAGACGCATCGTGCGACGAGACATATCGCGAACGCGGAAAGTGAATTCGCGAGCGATGGCGAACGATGCGTTGACGTTCATAGACCGCTTCAACGCGGCGTATTCGTCCAAGCACAAGGCGTACGAAGATAATTTTTGGGCCACGAAGATGAACTTGATGACGAGCGACGTGGACGCGTTGACGACGAGCTTCAACGCATTGGAGACGTTTTTAGGCGATGCAAAGACTCTGGGCGAGGCCAGGGCTTTACTCGCGTCGTCCAACGCGAACGCGAACGAGAGCGCGGTGCTGGAACAAATAGTCAAGACCCTGAAATGCTACATCGTCGAGAGCGAAGAGGCGACGAGACTTCGCGAGAGCGCGATCGGTAAAGAAAACGCGCTACAAAAGTCGAGAAACGCGCAAAAGCTCGGGTACACGGATGAAAATGGAAAGTACATCGAGGCTACGCCGACGGTGTTGCGCACAAAGATTCGTTCTTCGGAGCAAGAAGCCGTGCGCAAGAGTTGTTGGGAGACGCTGCGCGCGAATGGCCCATTTTTGTGCGAAAATGGGTTCCCAGCCATCATCGCCGAACGCAATCGCTTCGCGCGCGCGCTCGGCTTTGAAGATTTTTACGACATGAAGGTGACGAACGCGGAAGGATTCGGTAAGAAGAAGTGCTTCGAGATGCTTGATGGGCTCGAAGAAGCGACGCGCCCGCTCATGCACGCCGCTCGCGAAAAATTGCGTCGCGAGAAGGGCGAAGACGCGACCAAGGCGTGGAACACGGCTTTCGCCTTGAGCGGCGAATTGACGCAGCTTTTGGACCCATATTACCCGTTCGAAAACGCGCCTGAGGTCTGGGGACGTTCTTTCGGTGCGATGAAGATTGGTTACAAAGGAACGACGATGCGATTGGATCTTTGCGATCGCGCGGGCAAGTACCCGAACGGTTTCTGCCACTGGCCGACGCCGCCGTACAAAAAGTCAGATGGCACTTGGGTACCAAGCGAGGCGAACTTCACATCGCTCGCCACTCCCGACGAGGTTGGTTCCGGGAATACGGCGCTGACGACGCTCATGCACGAAGGTGGACATGCCGCGCACTTCGCGAACATCGTTCAAGGTTCGCCGTTATTCTCACAAGAACGTGCGCCGTTCTCCGTCGCCTTGGCCGAAACGCAGTCGATGTTCCTTGACGCGCTGTGCGAAGATGCGGAATGGCAAGCCAAATACGCGCGAGACCGCAAGGGTCAAGTCATTCCGTGGGATTTAATCGAGCGCAACATTCGCGAAAAGCACGATTACGAAGTTCTCGCGTTGCGCGGCATGCTCGCCGTGCCGTACTTTGAAAAGGCGCTTTATGAAATGCCCGAACACCAGTTGACGACAGAAAACATATGCAAGGTTGCTGATGAAATCGAACAGAAAATCCAAGGCGGGTTCTCGGGCCGACCTCTCATGAGCGTACCGCACATTCTGGCTGATGAAAGCAGCTGCTACTATCACGGATACGTCTTCGCCGAGATGGCCGTTCATCAAACGCGTGATTTCTTCTTCCGCACCGAGGGATACATCGTGGACAACCCAAAGGTTGGCCCGACGCTCATCGAAAAATATTGGAACCCGGGTTCGGGTAAACCGGGCTTCTTGAAAATCGTCGAGAATCTTACTGGGAAACCGCTCTCGCACGACGCTTGGGTGAAGGAGCTCGGCGTCGAGACGGAGCGCTTGGTCGCGAGCGAAAAGAGCGCGTACGACAAAGCCCTCAAGTCTGGCGCGTCTCGAGGCGAGGTCGATCTAGACATGCGCATGATTTTCGTTCACGGCGACGAAATCATCGCCGATTCCGCGGAAAACGGTCAAGGTTTCCTGAAGGCGTGCGCGTCGTTCAAAAGTTGGATTCACGCCAAATGGCCAAAGACGGTCGCGACGTAAAGCGCGCCCTTCATTCTCGAATTGGCTGATTCAGCGCTCCTTGATGCTATCACACATTTATAACTAATCTTTACAGCTCTTCACAGCGGTGCGATTCGCGCGCGCGCGAAGCGTCACCTCTCGTCGTCCCTTCGCGATTTCGGCGCGTCGCCGCCGTCGTTTGACGCCCATCGCGACCGGCGTTCGCGTTCGCGTCGAGGCGGACTTCTTGAGTCCTCGCGCCCGCGCTCGCGTCGAGACGGCGGAGGACTCTTTGAATCACGACGCCTGCGCTCGCGCGACCTCGATCGCGAGCGCCTGTCGCGCCTGTCGTACGGCCTATGTCTACGTTCATCGAAACGCGCTCCTAACGCGTCGTCTCGTCTTCGTCGCGAGGCGTACTCTTCTTGATTCTGTCGCATCTTCTCCGCCGCCGCGTTCGATCGCTCTATCTCCCGGGCTTTGTCCTCTAAAAATTTCATGGGAATCCCGCTTGGGTTCGATTGCGCGCTGATGAGAAGTTCCCAAAGTTCAATCATGAAGTCATCAGTGTCCTTCTCTAAGAATGTCCCCAACTGTTCGCGAATGTGCAGCGCGTTCGCGTGTACTTTCGTCTCTTCGAGCAACACGACGATCATCCCGATCAACACTTCGTCTTCGACGTTTAAAATCTCCGTGATTCTCGTCGCTATCCATGGTTTGATGTGTTCGAGCTGTATCTTCTTCGTGTCGATCGCCACGCGCAGGGCGTCGTGCACCGCCTTCTTCTTCCCGCCATTCGTCGTCGTCCCCACCGTCGCCGTCGACGCCGTCGCGTACGTCGCGCGCGAAAACGGTTGACGAAACGTGCTCATCCCGTTCGGTCGTCGCGAGCGCGCGAACGCGCGTTTAGTATTGACGTTCGACGCGCCCCGTCCGTCGTCCAATGTTCCACGTCCCCTCGTCAGCTCGTCCTCGTGTCCTGGGTGGACCCCCTGGGTATGTGTATGTACCGGGGTACACGCGGTACACCCGACCTCGAACGACAGGGTTTCCACGCGAGCGAGCGAGCGAGCGAGCGAGCGAGGGAGGGAGGACGGACAACAGGCGAGCGCGCACAGCGCGACGGCGCGCGCGCGCTATGGGCGCCGAGGACGACATCAAAGGCATCTTAGGCGTCGCCTCGCAAGTGTGCTTCGTCGGCACCGTGTGCGTCGCCGGAAGAGAGGCGTTCGGGCACTGGCTCTATCGCACGTGCGAGTACTGCGACGGCGCGAAATGCATGCGATGCCAAACGTGCGACGCCACGGGGAAGTTGAAGAAACCCGAATCGAAGGAATGGAAGTTCTCGGTGATGGATGAAGACGTGCCATCGGTGATGCCGTGCATGTTTTGTCAAGGGAGCGGGAGCGTGAAGTGTTCGCGGTGCATGGGCGCGGGTGGGGAAATCGGCACGAAGATGAATTATTTTCGAATGTTTCACGGTACGCGACCGTTCGAGGGCATGGCGAGAAACAGAAACGTAAACTTGATTCCGGCGAAGATCGATGAGGATATCGCGCGGACGGCGCAAATCGACGTCATGCAGCGCTTCCACGAATCGCTCGGCGCGTTCAAGCGCGTGGTATCCAAGAAAAAGTTTGCGCGAGTCTTGCGAGAAAAGACCGAAGGGAGCAAGAAACCGTGAGCGCGCGCGCGCGCTCCGCCGCTCGGCGTTTGTTTTAGCCTTTATGTCACATCATGTTCTAGTTCTAGCGCTTCTATTCTGTCTCAGCCGCGCGAGTTCCCGGCGTCGCCCCGCGCCCCTGGTCTCGACTCCTCAGCGTCCACAGGGGAACGGTCGAGGGGAACGTGTGCGACCGTTCGCGTCACATCACGCCGCGACGATTGGCGAGCGAGCGTTCGACGACGATAACGAACACACGAACACAAAAAGGCGTTCGTTTCGCATTCGCGCGCGTTCAACACGCTATTTCTCGCCCCTGACGACGACGACGACAGACAGAAGACGTATCGTTCGCGTCCATCGGTGAACTCATCGACCGTTCGACATCGTACTCATCATGTCTTCTCTGGCGAATGCGTCGGATCCGTGGGCGTCGTACACGGCAAACGAGAGCGGAACGAATGATTTAAATATGCGACGCGCGGTGACGCGAACGGCGAGGCAGAGTCGATTAGCCGCGCCTTCGGTGAAAGCGGTGAGAGAGACGCCGAAGAAACATGCGGAGGAGGAGGAAGCGTGCGACGATACGGCGAGCGAAGGCGAAGAGGCGGAAGCGCAACATAAAATCATCCAGCAGGTAAAAAAGGTTCCGTTTCGAAGTGAAGTTGAGAATTCATCCCTCAGCGCGCTGGCGAAGAACCAAACGCCGCTGAAGAAAGTTGTGGTGAAGGAGGAGGTGGAGAAGATTAATTCCAAGGAGCCGCTCGCGTCGCGCACGAATGAAAAGTCACTGAACAAAAGTCGAGACGAAGTCGTGGTTGTGAACAAAATCCCGCAAACGTTCTCGAAGGAGTCGTTCGCGACGGCGTCGACCGATCCCTGGGGAGTTCCTTTAGTGAACGCGGTACCAGCCGTTCCTTCAGTTCCTTCAGCCGCCGCGAAACCTATGGAGTTTGATAAGGGCCAGCTGTTGAAATCCAAACCGGTTGCGCTCGAGCTAGAACCGCGCAACGACGACGTAAAAGTCAAGCCGAAACGTGCGTACGCCGAAGCGCCGGCTAGTCCGAGTCGATACGACACCAACGTGCGTTCGACGCCGAAGCGCCCGAAAGAGTCCGTCGCCGCGGTTGCGTTTGGCAGTCCAGCGGCCGTGCCTCTGACGATGAAATCGCCTCTTCGGGGGAACACGGTGGAAGGCAAAGCGTACGTGTGTCCGGGCCCGCCGCTTCCTCCCAAGGGTGAGTGTTATTTGGGATTGTGGCGTGGCGAAGAGCGTGCGCGAATTCTTTCCTACGAGGCGTGCGTACAAACTTGTCTCGAAGGTTCATTGGGATCGTACACGGCGCCGAACAAGTTTGACATGGGCGTCTTCTTCTTGACCAACCGATGCGTCGAACTTCGCAAAGCATTCGGACTTGACAGTGTACTCGTGGGCATTCTTCCAGAAACAAATCAAGATCTGCGTGCACCAACTCCTGAGAAAGGTGGCAAACGCATCGAATCCATGCGCGTTACGGGAGCGGGAGCGGGAGGCGTTCGCTGGGCCGCCATCACCGTCGGCGTGAAAGAAGTGTCAATCGTCGACAGAGGTTTTAAGAAGTACACGCAAGGCTGGGATCCGCGTGAGCACGGTTGGCAAAAACCCACCGAAGCGAGGGGTCAGCATGTGATTGTGCGCACGGAGGGAGGTCCTGGCAGCGCTGAGGTTCGTCAAGAGATGCACACGAAGCAAGAACCTGCTCGCCTCGTACTCGGCCCTGGAGACACGACTTTTATCGTCGAAGTCCCGCTCAAGGCGAATAAGGTCGCCAAAGCTGTAATCCTTTTGGATGAACTTTGCCGATTGTCAGACAAGGGTGACGTCGAGCTTAAGTTGATGCTCTCGGTGGAAGTCCCGGCCACCGCGGAACGCGAGGCACACTCACGCACTTACGAAAAGGGAAACGTGATGCTCACCACTGTGTTCGAAGCCGCTGTGGGTGCTGGCTTGATGTCAGCTCCGCCTGGTGCCGGAACTGCCGTCGGGGGCGACTCTCAAGGGTGGGCAGATTCTAAGTTGGCGATTTCTCCGCAGTCAGCGTACGATTACGCGCTCGCCGCCGCGCTTCGAGCCATCGGGTTCACGCGACGTCGTTTGGACATTCACGGCAACTGGGAATTGTTGTTGAAGGAACTCGCTGAGGGACACAACGTAACGACAACGTACACGTCTTTGCGCTATATTCAGCACATGTTAGCCGTTGCCACGCCAACCGCGGATTGCTTGTCGATGATTCGTGACCATTTGCGCGAAGCTTTGAGAAGGCAAGCCGATGGCTCACTCGGCGCCGTGGAGTCTCAAATGCTCAATTCCAATCGCGTCGCAGTGATGACGCTCGTATGTGTTTGCTTCCAAAACTACAAGTCCTTGGATGAAAGTGAATTCCGAGGAATTACGGATGGCGTGCCGCCGATTGTTCCCGCACCCGCGCTCAGCGTCGCTTTGGAGCTGTTCAAGGCGCTTCAGCGCGATCCGAGCTCGAGTACATCTTTGGAAATTCTCAGCAGTAACGTTGTGAGCGCCGCTCGCGCCTGTTTCAAGACGAACAAGGCATTGCTCCTTGGTGAATCGCGTACGCTGGCCGTAAATAACAAGGACCTCGTCATGCAACTCTACGTGTGCATAGGTAACCTGTGCGTGACGCTCAAACACGAACTGGAAACCGACAGAACCATAATGGAGATGTCTTCTTTTCCTTCTGGATTTTCGTTGCCGTTACTCTCCGCCGATGTTTATTGTGCTGAAATTGCGGCGACGTTCCAAGATGCGCTCGAAGCGTGTCCCCCGCCTGGTCCACCGTCGAACGACATTTTGGATTGCATCGATCGTTCGTGCGATCTTCAAGCATCGGCATCGCTGGAGGCGGATCCCTCTGGCGCGCTCTCCGGGAAGTTGAACACTCGAGACATTTTCCAACCGCACATCACTGGTTGGATTGAATCTGCGAGAAAGCGCTTGGAAGCGAAGTGCATCGCGGCGCTGCACAGTAAGGGAGTGTGCGGTAGTGCAGTTGACGACATGTATGCTGCGATGGATCACGCATTAGATGGTTTTCAGCGCATCGTAACGCGCTGGCCCAACGTCGCTATTGCTTTGGAGCAAATTCTCGTCGGCGCCGAGCGACTGATCATTCACAAAATTGCCGAGACGGTGGAACACTTGCACGTTGGTGGTCAAAAGGATGAAGAGGCGGGTAAGGTTGTCAAACCTCCCGTGGCTCGTAAGAGTTCGTCGTGGTTGAATCTTAGGCGCATGAAAGAAGGAGCGGCGCAAGTCTCGAATGCGGTATCGAAGCGCTTCGCCATGCACGACAAAGCGCACGGGGGTATGCCTCCAGAGCTCGCTGCCGCATTAAACGCGCTCAAATGCATGGAAATTCTCCGACCTGACGTCGGCGCTCGATTGACAGAATGGGCTAATAATGGCGGTGGCGCCGGTCCCGAACTCGGTAGACGAATGTCTGAGTCACTTGGGGAACTGCGCGCGCACTTCTCTGGCTACTTGCGACGCGCCGTCGCAGGCGTATATAGCTGTGGACCGTCTCTACGCAGCAAGCTTCGAGACGCCGACGCTAAACAAGAAGTTGAGCCAATCGTTGCGCCGTTGGTGACTTACATAGAAAATCTCAAGCCCACCCTTGAACGCAAGTTGCCCCAGCGCCGAGCAAAGGTTGGCGTCTTGCGCGGGCTCTGGGATTCCATCGGCGCCGAAGCCTTGGCGTTCTATGAAGAGGATTTGCGAACGAACTCGACGTGGCATCGACGCGTACTGGCGAGTGCGGCGATTGAAATCATCAGCGCAAACTTTTTGCAGGTTATTCGCGAAAGTCTCGGGTCGGACACTCAAGACAAAGATCTCGAAGCGCCGGCATCCATCGCCAAGTTGCAGGCGTTTAATTCAAGCACCGCGCGCGACTCGGTGCAGTTATACTAGTCTGTGATCTACAGTTTCTCATTTGTAACATTATACTGGAAGTTATATATTCGCATGCTAGTAGTTCAATCGCCGCGCGCGTTTACGAATCGTTCTGATTTGATTTACCCGTCGGTTTCTCCTCTTCGCACCAGTCGTCGCAGGCGTCAGTGTTCTTCTTCTGTTTCATGAGCTCTTTCTTGACGAGCTCGTACACTAAGAACGACGCGCCCGCCTGGGGAACAATCTTCAACGACGACGGCACCCATCCACGAAACAAAGCTTTAGCCCCTCCGTCTCTCACCGTCATCACCAAGCTGTTCGCGAGCGAGAGCGGTTTGCCGTTTGCGCCGAGCGGCATGAGACCGGTTTGCAACCGAACCGTTGCTTGATAAATCGGATACGATGCAGTCGATGCGAGAAAGCCGGAGGCCACGCCGCACAACAAAGTCGGTCCGACACCCGCGGTTTCTTTGTTCATCGCCTTCTTGTACGCGTTCGACAGGATGTCATATGTTCCGAACGACAACCCGGTGTACGGTATCGTGCCGATCATCGCCGTGCCCCAGCCTGAATACAACCCTTTCAAACCGACTTTTTTCACCACGCTCGATGCCGCAACGAACGAATTCTTATACGCCTGAGGGTTCACACTCAGCCGATTAGAAATCACCTCTAAAGGATACAAAAGCGTATCGCTCGTGATGCCCGCCATGGCGCCGGCGCACAAACGCTCAAAATTTGTCGGTTCTCGGCTTTCGCCTTGAGTCAATAAATTCTTGTACGCGTTGTAGGCGAAGAAATCTATAGCCTTTCCTGGCGCTGAGGACATCGAGTTCGAAAAGTTGCCTTTGAACAAACCTCGAACGCCCTCATCTCGAAGTATACCTTTGAACATTCGCACCAGTCCTGGCGCCTTTTCAGCGGTCGAAGTCGCCGTACGCACGGCGAGAACATTAAGCGGCGAGCTCACAGTCTTAGCGACGATGCCCGCCGCGCCTCCGGCGAGTAAATGACCCCATGGACTGCCTTCTTTGCGACGATCTGGGATCGCCAACCGCCTCGGGCCGATGTCGAGCCCGACTTTCATGTAATACGGCGACACCGTCTTCAACGAATCAGTGGGCATCAAGACGAGCAAGTCGCGAAAATCATCAGACGACAATCGTGAATCGTCGTCGACTTGTTCGAGAATGGCATCTAGACCTTTCTTGCGAAGCTTTTTACGCGAGTTGTATCGACCGGAGCGAAGCTCTAAATCTCGAAGTCCCGATTTGAGCTGCTTGCCCGTGATGAACCCGTTTTCATCCGGATCGAGAGAATCGAACGCGCCGCGAAGCGCCACCTCCTTCGATCGCACGAACGCAGCGAATGATTCAAAATCCATGAAACCGTCACCACCGCTGGAATCGCCTTCAGCTATAAAGTCGTGCACGAAAGAAGTCGGCATGCGCAAAGTCTTGGCGTATTGCTCGATTTCCGATTGGCTGATGTAGCCAATGTCCCGCGTGTCGATGCGTCGAAACAACTCCTTTAAACGTCGCTGTCGCTGCATCCAGCGACTGGAATTCCCCCTGCGCATCGCGCTCGCCTCTAATCGCGCTTTCAAAGTCTCGTAATCGTTATCCGCCATCGCTCGCAACAAAAACGTGCTCACGACAAAGTTACACGTCACGACGCCCTTGTCGTCGCTCTTCAACACCGCCGAACGCACGGACAATCCCATGGAATTCAGGGCGTTACCTAAATCCGCCATCAGCCCCGTGCGGTCCCAAGTGTACAGCGTCACTCGCGTCATCCCACTCTCGTCGTCTTCCTCGATCTCGCACGTCGTCTTCCCGATGAACGCGTCGTGCACGTTGCCCTCCTCGTCGTACCGCGGGTTCGAGTTCGTCTCCTCCTCTCCATCTCCGCGCGACCTCGACGTCGACGTCGACGTCGATGCATCACTCGTCGTCCCACTCCGTCGCGTTCTTCCTTCGCCCTCGCTCGAAGTCGTCGCGTTTTTTGGCGCTGACATGGATGCTAAATGCGCGCGCGCGCGTCGCGTTCGCGCCGCGCCCCCGCGTCGTCTGCGCGTTCGTTCTCTGTCCCTCTCTTTTTCATTCCCCCGCCTGTCGCCCGTCATCGCGTGCGTCGCGACGTCTTCTCTCGTCGTCGTCGATGTCGCGCGCGACATCGCGACGGAGGTCGAACGCGGACGCCCTCTGACCTCGCGCTCGCGTCATCGTCACGAGTCAGCCGTCCTCTCATCAGTCCTCTCACGCACTCCTATCGGTCGTCCTGAGTCATCAGTCATCAGTCATCAGTCATCAGTCGTCCCGAGGACGTCGGCGCCGCCGGTGGTCGGTCGGACTGGGTCTCGGTCTGGATTCGGTCGGTCGGACTCGGTCTCGGTCGGACGGACTCGGTCTCGGTCGGTCGGACAAGCACTCGCCCGATCTCGGTCGGTCGGACAAGCCTCGCGCGTCGTCCGCGATGCCGCCGCACGCGTCGTGCGCGCGTCATTGCCACGCGATGGCGCGCGCGCACGTCGTCTCGTCGTCGCTCGTTCGACATCACCGCACGCGAACGCGATATGGACAATCGACGAAGACGAGGACGCGCGCGATCGACGAACGGGCGTCGACGGAACGAGTGGAGAACACAAAGACCAAACCCGATTGGGCTGGGGACGATGTGTTGAGTAAACTCGTCGATGCGGCGATCGCGAACGAAGTTTTATACGAGAGGATCATGAAACCCATGGCGCGACGAACGTTGATTAACACCGCGGAGAAGAATGGAGTGATGTGGCGAGAGGAGGCGAAGGCGTTGGAAGCGAACGCGGAGGTGTACGCGAGATTCGACGCGCTGAAGAAGGCTGAGGTGACGTATCCAGAGTATTACTTGAAGCCTTTTCACGCGTACGCGGAAGGGAATCTGTGCTGGCTCGCGGCGTTTGAAGCGCAATCGGCGACGTATTCGATGGCGTTGCGTGTGTGGCCGAAAGATCGCATAACTGCGGAGGAGGCACAGAAGCGATTGAGAGACTCCTACACGGATATGGTTCGAGCGCATCGCGCGCGGCACGGCGCCGAAAGCGAGATCGAGCCGAAAAAGATTCTCGATGTCGGATGCTCGGTTGGAATGTCAACACGATACTTGTCGGACGCCTTTCCGACGGCGAGCGTCGTCGGTCTCGATCTCTCGCCGTACATGCTCGCCGTCGCTTCAGTGAAGGATGAGGGCGAGCCAGGAAGCGAGAAACGTTCGTGGGTGCACGGCAAGGGCGAGGACACCAAGTACGCCGACGGCACTTTTGACGTCGTATCGCTTGCATTTGTCATTCACGAGTGTCCGGAATACGCCACGGCAGATTTGATGAAGGAGGCGCATCGCATTTTGAAACCCGGAGGGACTTTCGTCATGACGGATAATAATCCGGCCAGCCCAGTTATCCAAAAGCTTCCCCCAGCGCTGTTTACGCTCATGAAGTCCACCGAGCCGCACTCAAATGAGTATTATACGATTGACGTGCAGCAAATGTTGAAAGACGCCGGATTTGAGCACGTGTGCCAAGAGCAAACAGACCCCCGTCACCGAACGGTGTGCGCGTCGAAAAAACGCAAGTAGTTTGTTCGTTGTCGATCGCGCGAGTGTAATTTATCAAAGAATAGTTATACATACACCTAGGATTCCCCCGCGAACGGGTTGAATGCACCTTTTGCTAATAAGTCTGATTTGTACGCGCCCGCGACGAGGACTTTCTTTCTCTTGCCGCTCGCGGTGAATTGCTTCAACCACTGCGCGACGCTGTCTTTGACAATTGCGACGTTTGCGTAACCAGCTTCGACGGCGTGGCGCGCGGCGATTTCCGCGACTTCATCCGCGTCGTCGCCACCGACAAAAACTAATTTCGTCGATTCAGGATTTCGTACTTTGCTCTTTAATGTCTCCACAAACGCATCCTTCGTAACGGGTACGAAGATTGGCGCGAGCTTTGTTCCTTCGTTCGCGCGCAACGGGATGTTCGCGACGCCACTCACAGCCTCCTTTCTGAACTCGACGTCGTTGCGAACGTCAATGACGACGATATTTTTCGCTAACAAAGCCTCGACGGCACTTTCGACGGACATCTCCTCGAGCGCAGGTCCAGACTTGGAAAGCAATTTCCACTTTTTTGTCGGCACATCGTACGTCGCGGGATCCGTCCACGTCGAATCGCCTTCAGAGTTGTAAAAGTACAATCGACCGAAGCGGTCGAACGCGCCTTTCCATTCTGTCGATAGTGTGGACATATTGGCTTCTAAAGCTTGCAATCGCGCGATTTGTGCGTTTCGACGTTCCTCCGCCAACGATCCGACGATGGGGAGTTCAGCGCCGACACACGATGTGCCAGACGCTCCCGTCACAACGTCAAGTTTCCACTCTTTCAAGCGCTTCTTGCCTCCAGGCGTGTATTCGCGAACCCAGCCGTCGTAGCCATCTGCAACGACGACAATATCTGTGTAACCGCGATCGATAAGCGCGTCCATGCACCCGCAGCGCTCTGGGTCGTCCAAGCCGTGCGCCTCGATTGCACTGCCGCCGACGAACACGACGGCGGCGGATTTATTTGGGAATTTCCCCAGAAATTCTTCCATGAACGCCGGAGCGTTCGTGCTGTACGTATACGCCAGCGGACGCCCTTCGACGATTACGAGCGGTATGTTCATAGAACCAGATATCGATTCTCGACGGAACGATTTCGCGTCGCGCACGTCTATCACAGAACATTCCTTTGCTTTAAAAGCGTCAAAAGCTTCTTCCGCAGACACTGTGATCCAACGCTTCGAAGTCGGTGGTGCAGGAATTTTCAACGGCGCTGTCATCGAGCTTGACTCGCCGCCGCTCGTCACGATCGTAGCGTTTTCCGCCATTTGTCTTTCACTTTTTTCTCGCGCCTGTTTAGCAATCAATTCCAAGAGCATAGTACGCGCCTCGCGCGCTTCATCCGAAGCGACGCTCTTTCTCATGTCATTCAATCGCTCGCGGCGCTCGTCTTGAACTTTTCTTATTTTACGCTGTCTACTTGATTTCGTCTCCATCGCTTCGCGCTCTTCATCCGTCAAATCTTCTGGATTCTTTTGCCACTTCAAGTATTCGAGCGAAAGCTTTTGCGTGATGACGTACTCCTGCTCCTTGGCTAGCTCTTGTGCGGCGCGAAATACGTTCTCGGGCAGCACATTTACGCCGCGCACGACGTCAGGCGGGGTATGATAGCGCCATAACGATGAATCTTCGCCTTTGTTTCCAAACATGTCCATATCTTGGCTGATGCCAATCTTACTTATGAGCGTTTGACAGCGCTCCACCGGATCGGCAGAGCTCATCCATTGGTGGATTGCGTCGTCGTAAACTTTTGATCTCGCGGCGCCAAAAAAATCGAGCGGCTGCCCGGGGAAGGCGTCGACTAGCGCCTCCGTGGCCTCCATCGTCCATTGCTGGTCTTCCTTGAACATAGCGTGGACAATCTTGCAAATTTCCTCACGCGAAGGATTCCAATACCATTTGTCCATGCGCCCGTCGCGAAGCAATGGTGCATACAAAGTGGACAAATCATTTCCGGTGACGATGATCGGCACGCGAGCGGTGAGCATATTTTTACCATCCTGCACGCGATCTTCTCCAAGAGAAACCATCTCAGGATGGTCGCATAAGTTCATCAGCGTGCCGCACACAGTTTGATTATTCACTGTGTGTTGCGTGTTCTGAAACCAACCCAGGCCGGCATCGATGTCATTCACAATCAAGCAACTCATCACGCCGTGTCGCTTGACAATTTCTCCAGCGCGCTTATAGCGCGACCGGATCAAACGTCCAGGCTCGCCGGCGTTTTCATCCTCCAACTCCCCAGCCGACGTCACGATGGGCATTATCCCCATCGCCTTGCACGCGAGCTCTAAATTGAACGTCTTCCCGCAACCTTTGCCTCCCCACACACCTAAAATTAACGGCACATTCGGCGGCATCACGGCCTCACCGCTCGAATTCCTCATCGTCTTCGCTACGTTCGCTTGGCCGCCAAACAAAAAATTCTTCACCACGTGCAGGCTCACCTTGGACATGAACTCTTCCGGTACGTGGTAGTCCCCTGTTAAATTTGCAAACTTTCTCGCTTCTTGAAACCGAAACCGCAAATCCCCGTTTGCGATGTCGCTATCCGCGCCGAGTTGGAACTTCCCCGTGGCGTTGCGAGTGAAAACGTCGTCTATTACGCCTTGTCGCGCGCCCACGTTCGTGTTCGTGTTCCCACTGTCATTCTTCCCGAGCTCGACGAGATAGTCCCGGCCTTTCATTCTCTGCGTCGCCTCTTTCGCATTCCAGCTCGACTTCATCGCTTTCGACGTCGATGCCTCGTTCGATGGCTTCTCTGATGATGACGACGCTCGCGCGTAGAGGTCACGGCGTGTCGAACGCGACTTCAGCCCCACGCGCGCTCGACGACGAACGGTCGAGCGTGGAAATGTTTCAATCGTCGTGCGCGACCGCGAAAGCGGCGAAAGCGACGCCGAGGTAGTCATTGAGCGCGACGACGAGTGAGGCGGCGTTCGCGCCGAGCGCAACAGCTGTAGCGACGGCGCTTGGAGGTTCGAACGAACGACCACTGCTAGTGTGACAACTGTCTCCTATTGAGACGCTAAGCGTTCGCTCGATTTGGACGTGTAACGATTGCTCTCGAGCGTGAACGTCGGCTTGGTGACGACGCATTCCTCGAGCGCGGTCGCTTGCTCTTCGTTAAAGCGCGAGGCGAATCCCCCGTCGACGACGCGGCCATAGCGCGCGATTAATTCGGTCACGCACCGGCGAAACAACTCAACGGCGCGCCAATCGGGAGCACCGAAGCACGCGACGCAATCGGCGTAAGTATTCGCTAACGACTGGCACCAGTTGCGTTGAAACGCGGTCAACGCTTCGAGGGTGACGTCAAATGACGCGTTGCAATCGAGAGTATCGATCGCGGCGAAACGCTCGCGCATGACGTGACCCACGAACGCCAGTGACTCTTCTGCATATTTTTCTTCGAAAAACTGCAATGTCGCGAGCTCGGTCGATGGGTTTACTTGCACATCTTTGATGTTCGAGACTGAGCTCAACGTCGTGCAAACGAAATTAAACGTCTTCACCAAATACGCGCTTTGACGCTTCGGCGATTGCCGAAGTGACGCACACAGTTTGGTCGACACGCAATCAAACGCCGCTCGTCGCAATCGGTCGAGGACTAAATCAACTTGCGTCGCGATGTTCACCTCTTCGTCGTCAACGACGGTTGACGATTCAAAGCTCGCGTGCGCCACTGTAGTTAAAGCCAAGACAAAATTTGCGTACCGTCGAACGATGAAACTCGGTGCCTCTGGATTCGGCTCGAACGAGTCTTTCATGTGCTCCAACGACTTGACGTGCTCGTCGCACGCGTACTTGAACTTCGGCCAAAGCGTCATGTTCAAATTGTCAAAATACGCATCCAGCGCTGGTACTCGTCTGCGGCTCATCACTCGTCTATTCACCGCATTCACGCGAATTGCGATTAACAATCCCACGGCATCTTTTGAGGCCGACGCCACGCCTTGAGCGAAAAAGTCATTGTACACCATCATCGGTCCGGCAAAGACTTTTTCGAACATGTCCTTGTCGCCTCGCCAAAATTGCTCGCAAAACGCATATTCAAAAGTCGCCGTATCGATGAGTAATCGATGAGCGCTGCGAAATAACTCTTCGTACTCTCTCAATTCTTGTTGTACTTTATCCGATGGTCGATGGACTACCAAAGGCGGAGCGCTTTCGGCGTCTTGTAGCGTTTGCGCTCGATTTCTTAGTGAAAACAATTCGTCGTGCTCGCCCGCGTCTTCGGTCGACGTCAACGCACTCGCACTGCTCCCGAAAATCCCAGAAAGCGTGCTCATGCCTGCGATGTCGTTTGTACCGCCGAGCGCGCGCGTTTTCGACCCGAGCGCGATGTAAGCCTTGGGCGGCGCCGCCAGGCGTTTGAGAGATTCTACGTACGTCGCCAGCGCCGTCTTCAAAAGCTTTCCCATGACGTCCACGTACGTGGATTTGACTTCCCAATACACCTCCGGTCCTCGCGTGCGCAAAAATGCCACAAGGGGTTCGTACTTGGCCAAAGTATTCTCCTGGATCAACTGCACGTTTGTTCGCGGCTTTTTCAACGCGTAAAATTGGCCGTACAGAAACGCCCACGACTTTTCGCACGTCTTGACCCTTAATCTCTCGAGCTCGGGCGCGACGTCGCTCGCGGCTAACACCACCACCCCCCCTGCGTCGTGCGCGCTCGGGCGTCGAAGCTTGTCGATGACGTCGAGCTTTTGCGCCAACTCTGTGGCGCGTCGCGAGAACGCCTCATCTCCAGCGTACCCATTAACTAACGTTTGAATCAGCGACGGATCCACGGTCAAGCTTTCGATCATTTTCCCCAACGCCCGTTCGGCGCGCGCGCGGTTCGTTCCTCGCACGCGTAGAATCTCACTCTGTGTCTGCAATTCGCGAATCTCGCTCGAAATGTTCCCTAAATCATCCGCGAACGCTCCCAACTCGCGTTCCATCGCTAGCAACATTCGTTCGCTCTCATCGACGTCTCGTTTCAGTGCGATTAAATTCTCGCACTCTTTCGCGTGCTCATCGATCGATCGCGCCTCGACGAGAGACAGCTTGTGTTCCACGTCGCGCGCGCGTCGTTCGAGCTCATCCACGTCGCACTCCAACAGCTCGCGTATGATGTCGTGATCGACGTATTTGAGGAATTCATGCGTCGATGTCGACATCGATCGGTGGACTCGCCGATTTCACGCGATCGCGCGCGCGTTCGTCCCGACGAATGCGCGTCGCTGATTGACGATGGCGAACACACGTCGCCCATCGCGCGCGAACGGAATCACCATTCGTCGCCGACCTCACGTCAACGACGTCGAGCGCTCGCGCGTGCGTCGACGCTCGACCGCCGTCGTTCGTTATGCCTGTTCAAACGCAAAACCCGTCGTCGACGTCGGGGATGAGCGCGCTGGAGAACTCGCGCGTGGCGTTCGCGAGGAAAGCGCACGAGGACAACGCCGCGCGGGCGTTCGCGACGCTGGACGACGTCTGTCGCGACCGCGAGTCGACGGCGTTAGTGCTGGACGGAGCGATAGCGAATGGTTTAGCGCGCGCGCTCGGCGTGAACGCGCTGAAGCGCGCGGGTGTCGGGAAGTTGTACGCGCTCGAACCGGAGGGCGAGATTCCGCCGAGCGATGAGAGCGACGGCGTGGCGTTCATGTGTCGACCGCAACTGGACGTCATGAAGACGGTGGCGGAACACGTGAAGAAAATGAGGGATAATCACGAACGGGCGCTGCGCGCGAGAGCGGAGGCGGTGGCGAAAGCGTCGAGAGCGTCTGCGAGTTTGTTGAAGCGCGTCGCGAGCTCGGCGTTGCGTCGCTCGGAGGATGTCGTAGAGGATACGATTTTGGAGGTGAAACCGCTCCCGAAGATGACAGTTATTTGCGTCCCTCGCGTGACGGAGATGTGTCGCGATGCGTTGAGGGATTTGCACGCTTTCGATTACGTCACCATGGTCGGGTGCGATGTGAATTTGATACCATTCGAGCCAGACTTGTTCACGCTCGAGTATCCAGAGGTGTACGCGGAGGTGATGACGGAGAATTACGAACAGTGCGTGTACTACGTCGCTTCGGCGCTGCATAAGTTGCAGCGCGACGTCACTGGACTGGCGCACGTGGTGAAAGGTAAAGGGAACATTGCGCACAAGTGCGCGCAGATGATGTTGGACATGCGCAAGGGTGGGCAGGTCGACGAACCCGAACACGTCGAGCCGGGCGTCGACGGTGATTCTCTTGTTGATATGATCGTTTTGCTCGATCGCGACGTCGACATGGTCACGCCTCTGTGCACGCAGTTGACGTACGAAGGATTGATTGATGAAATTTTAGGCGTGGAAAAGGGCGCGGTGGCCATTCCGCAACGAGCGTTCGGCGGCGACGTCAAAGACGAGGAGGAGGATAAGAACCGCGAAGTGTACGTGCGCGCGCGCGCACACAAGAGTGGTAAAATTGCAATGCGTCCAAAGTTGAACAACACCGATCCGCTGTTCGACGAAATTCGCAGCATGAACTTTGGTCGTGCGTGCAACGTGATTCGCGACAAATCGACGGCAATCAAGGAAGATTACGAAGCCATCAAAGGGGGGAACGTCGAAGATCAGCACGTGAGCGAAATTGGCGGATTCGTGAAAAAAATTAAGGCCAACATCGGTGGAACGGGATTGGATTTGCACGCCACGCTCGCCAAGTATCTCATCGATTGTACGAAGAAAATTTGGTTTCAAAATCGTCTTGAATGCGAGCGGTTGTGCGTTGAAGGCCAGGATTTGAATCGGGTCATGGACCACATCGAAGTCATGATTTATCGCGGCGACGAAGCGATTCCTTGCTTGCGCATGATTTGCTTGGCCTGCATTTGCTTTGGCGGGTTTCCGACAAAGATTTATGAAAAGATTTTTACCGACTTGTTCAACGCCTTTGGAGGCGAAATCTGTCTCAAGTTGTACGCTCTGGAAACCGCTGGGTTGTTCCTCGAGAAAGATCAAGCCAAGTTAAGACCGAGAGGCTTCGCTGCCGCACGTAAGGCTCTCAAGCTCGTCGCCGACAACGTGGATGGATCTGAGGCCCCTAAGGATATAACGTTCGCGTACTCATCGTCTGGGTACGCGCCGTTGAGCTGTCGTCTCATCGAGGGTGCCACGCGCGGCCCTTGGCGCGCGATCGCGCCGAACAACACGGGTGAAGAAGTTTTAAAATCACTTCCAGGAGAGTTGTTCGAGTACACGCAAACTGTCGACGATTACGGCTTCGCGATCAACGCCAAGGCGAGTTACAAGGAATTCGATAAAAGACGCAATAAATCCGCCCCGCTCGACGGTAGAGACGAGCTTTGGCCCAAACCCACGGTGTTGGTATTCTTCATCGGCGGCGTCACGCACGCCGAAATCGCGTGTTTACGCCACTTGGCGACGACCAAGCACTGCGGATGCAATTTCGTCATCGCGACGACCAAAGTGTTTCAAGGCGACGCGTTGATCGATACGTGCGGCGAGGACTTGAAACGTTTGAAACTGCGTACGCGCGAAATCTAGAGCGCGTCTAGGTATAGTGTAGTGTAGTCTTAGCCTCAATAACTTCGTTTTCGCGTTTTCTTTCGCCGCGCGACGCCTTCATCGTCGCTCGTCGCTCACATGTCTCTCCCGGCGTTCGCGTCCGACTCGCTGTGGAAACGCCTCTCGCGTCGAAACGCGCGCGTCGCGCGCTGTGACGACCTTCGACCTTCGGCGTCGAACTCGGCGTCGAACTTCGCGTCTTTGTCGTTATCGTCGTTCTAGTGTTAAAAATTCCCCCTCTACACCTGCTAAGGTTTTCTAAATCGCTCGCGCTCTCGCGCGTCTACGTCGTCGTCGTCACAGGCGTCACAGGCGTCGTCACAGGCGTCGCCGCGAACCCCCGCGCCACGCCGTTCCTTCGTCGCGGGAGCACCGGTAACACCCCAGCTTGGCCGAGCAATCGCGCCACGACGTCCGATGGCTGAGCGCCGACGGATAACCAATACTTGATCCGTTCGATGTTCAACCCAACGTGTTTGTGCCCATCGATCTTCGCCACGGGGTCGTAATGCCCCACGATCTCGATGTGTTTCCCATCTCTTGGCGAACGAGAATCGCACACGTACACGCGGTAGTGCGGGGAGTTCCTGACGCCGAAACGTGCGAGACGTATGCGAACGGGCATGGCAGAAGACGAGAGGGGAAAAGTGCGGGGAAAATAGACGCCAGGGCGAGTTGGCGGATGAAACGCGGGGTCGCGAAATACGCCAAAGTATTACCCACCTACTTTTGCTTTAATTTCTGTTTCGCGAGCGCGGCGGCATCGTACACGACGAAGCAACAAAGCTCGGCATAGAGCACGGAGACGATGCCGCCGTAGACTAAAGAGTCGGCGAAGATTGGCTTTTGAATCTCGGGAACGTGCGACGACCCGTAGCCGTACGCCGCGGTGAAATACGCGTGGTGGAGCATGATGAAGACGCGCTGAAACGCGATGGACAGCCCGGCGCCGACGTGCCTCCACGTCCAAATTCTATGTCGCTTAGAATCGCCAAAGATTGCGATGGAGGCGAACGCACGCGCGAGCGTGTACGCGAACCACATCGCGCCGGCGTGCTCGTAGAGCACAAACGACGCCCCAATTAATTTATAATCGAACACGAATGAAATCGCTTCGTCGCTGGATAACGTTGGAAAATCCGTCGCGTGAAAATGTAACCCACGCTTGTGAATCAAATAGTACCCGTACACCATGCTCGCGCCGCAGGCGAAAAACACCCTCCCGAGGACGCGGTGCGCCTTGGTGTACATTTTCCTCGCCTGACGATGGAGGAGAAACGGAATGAGCGCGCTCCACAAGCACGCGGGCAAGATGTGCGTCGCACACACCGCCCAGTGTCGCCCCGCCTTGTACTTCAAAATCAAATTCTTCGGCACGAAGGTTGTTCGCGTCGGGTCGAACATGTCCTCTCGAAGCGTCGTGCACGAGCCCGGGGAATACGCTATCCAAACAACCATCTGCACGCAAAGCGCGCACACCCCGAGGTATCCCGCGATTAAAATCCTCTCTGTCGTCTTCGCCGTCATCATCGTCGTCCGAACGCTCGACACCCGATCGCCGACGCGCACGCCCCGATCGGTCCGGCGACGAACGTCAGCGGCAGCGTACACGCCACCGTCCACGCTCTCGGCACCCCGCGCGCGCGTTCGTTTCGCCCCAATCGTTCGCCCACGAGTAAATCAAACGCTAAATAGTGTATCCACCCCGCGAACAACGCGTCGTCGCGCGCGAACAAGGCGCGAATGTCCGCGAGGGACGCGAATGAAATCTCCCGTCGCGCGAACGCCGCGTTCAGCGCGATCGCGAGATACGCCGCGCACAACCCCGTGATGACGACGGCGAAGACGACTGAAGTGTACACCGACGAACGATACTTCCGCGAACTTTGTTTTCCCTCTTTCCTGGTCTCTCGATCGTCCTCAGAGTCGAACTGCGCCTTCGCGAGCGCGAGCCACGCGACGACCGCCGCCGCGTTCGCGAACGCGAACGCGCGTTCGTATGCCCCGCTCGACGCGATTGGCATGCGCGGTCTTCGGTCGACGAATGACGACGAATGACGACGCGCGATGACTGTTTCACACAAAACGCTTCGAACGCGCGTCGAGTACGATTCCCGGGCGAGTGGAAATGACGTCCATGAACGTCCCTCGGGGCGAGGCGCGCGTCGCGTAACGCGCGCTTGCGTCACCTCATGACACTCGCCTGATGTCAACGCGAACGACGCGCTCGACGTACGACGACGCGTATGAAGATCACACCGCGAAATCCCCGTTCGAGCGCGTCGCGCGTGATGTAGAGGACGTGGTCAAGAGATGGGTAGGCGAGACGAGCGCGGGCGCGGGCGACGCGCGAATGACGACTCCGAACGTCGCTTCGTGCGCGATCGATCATGAAATGCACTGGCGGAAAGAGCGATATGAATGCGCGCGATGGAGCTCGGGTGATGACGAGAGCGAATGCGAGGGGGTTTTCATCGACGGTTGGCGCGCGAACGAGCGCGAAGCGAAGGCGTCGAGCGTCGACGTCGACGTCGAGGTCGTCATGAAGGCCTCACTTGGGGCGAGCGATTGCGATTTTCGTAAGATGTTTGGCATCACGCACGCGCTGGTGATACGACCATTGAGCGCATCGAAGGAGTTTTTCGACATGGACGAAGCGCTGACGGTGCGAGCGGCGTTTACGTTAGCCATGGCGAGCGTCGGCGCGGGAGGGTCGCGGGCGGTGATCACGCCTCGGGGCGAACGCGCGAGTGGTTATAGTGGGTATTCGGGAGATGTTTGCGATGATGACGGGGGGGATGCGGTGTTAGAGAGCGATGTGATGCGGTTCACTCGGTTTAGTACGGGGGAAGAGGAGGCGGCGAGAACGTACGTGGGATTTATCAATCGATATATGAAACAAGTCAGAAGCGCTCGAGCGAGCGGTGCGAGCGCGGAGGCGATCGATGCTGAGGGGCGAGATGTCGAGCAATCTTTAGTTTCAGCCCGAATCACGCTGTCGTTGAACGCATCGACGTCGAGTCAGGGGAAGGATCGCGACGACGCGTCGGCGGATGATTCGGATATTGAAGACATGCGCTCGCCGCTGGGCGACGGAAAGCGCAAGAACGTGCACGAAAGTTTAGATGATTCGGATTTCGGACTGTTTCTTGATGAGTGGGACGACGATTGCCCGTGGTCGCCGTGGGTGAACATGGAGGATCCTTGGCGCTCGTTGGCGCTCGACGCGATTTGGCCCGCGGCGCCATTAGAAACGATGTACGCGTTTTCAGAACTAGACATCGAGGACGCCCCGAAGTGGTTCTTGCGAGGCGATCTCACTCAGGCCGCGCGTGACAGAGGCGAAGAGGATGACGATTTGCTCTCGCGCGATACATCGACGATGAGCGAGATGTTGTACGACCTCATTCGGAACGCCGAATCCGTCGCCGACGAGGAAGGTTTAGATACTGATGCCTTGGCGGGAATAGACTACTGGACTCGCAACGATTTGGAGGTACCATCGCTGCCAAATGACAAAATCTATCGAGGCGTCATCAGGAGTGTGTTTGATTCGCCCTCAACGAGCGATTCCGCGGTGGGGCGAGCGACTGAGCCGAGCAAATCGGCGCCGAGCGACACGCTACTGACGCGCCTCGCGTTGCACGCCTGCTTGCTGAAAAACGCACGCGCAGTGGCGCACTTGTGGAACGCATTCACGCGCGAGTTGCGATACGCGTACTGGGAGCGCGGTCGTGAAATTCCGGCAGTGCTTTTCGACCAGACGTTGGGCATCGACCACCAAACGTGCGTGCTAAATCAAAAATTGCAGCTTCTCAACGAATGCATACGTCGTCGAAACAAAAGGAGCGAGTCTGATTTGCAAAGCAGTGCAGTCTACATCGAGAAGCAACAGTCGCAAGTCGCCGCAGATTGGGATATCGCAGGAGGCGGATGGAGCGGCGGCGAGGACGACGTCGATATCCGCGCCGCATCCGCGCCGCCTCGAGACGAACTCGACGAGCTCACGATGGTCGCATCCTCGACTACTAAGAACGGATGGGGCGTGGACGCGGAAATAGACTTGAATGCGTTGCTCAGCGACGACGCGCCGTTGACGTCGCTCACACGCGGTTTTAGCGAAAGCGGCGCGGGAAAGATGGATGAATGCGATGAGTACGCGAGCGCCGACGAGCGATTATCAGATGCGGACGACGCCTTGGACGGGGAAAGGGACGTCGACGCCGAAGGAATTTTCGAGACGACATCGTTGCGGCTCATCACCCCCCCTCATGCTTTCATGCACGCGCCGATTACGCAAGAGTCGCCCGTGTACACTGAAGACATGCTCGTCGAGCGAGAGGCGTCCATGAGCGCTTTCGGCGACGACGACGAAGGGCGGGCGGCGCGTCAGCGAATGCAGAGCGATTCTCTTCGCTGCGACATGTCCGCATTCAAAGCGGCGAATCCACGCGCGACGTTTGAAGATTTCGTTCGATGGCACTCTCCCAAGGACTGGGAATCGACGTCGTCGTCGGCGGTTTCGGATGTGTTGAAGCCCGAAGGTTCGCTCTCGGCGCGCATGCGCCACGAGGGAAACACTTGGATGCAACTATGGAACGACGCACCGCGATGTCCAGCGCGTCGTCAAACGTTGCTGTTCGACCCCGTGGTGGAGGGCGAAAAAGCGCTGCACCATCTCGAGACGGCTCCGGCTCCGGCGCTCTTCGCGCAACTCGCTCGATGCGCGTTCAGCGCCATCTTGGCTCTGTACGCCTCCGCCGACGCGAGCGTGAGCTCGAGCATCGCCGCCGATGCGATACGCACCGCCACAGACACGTGCTCCGCATTCTTCGCTCGAAGCGAACGGCTCATGCCCGAGGATTACGATTGCGCCGTGTACGCTCTCCAGCTCGCGGAGCGAGCGGTCGCCCGAGCGACGAGCCTCCATAAAAAGATCCCCGACGTCGCCGCGAGCGCGCTTCGCGCGCGCTTGCTCGATGCCGCATCTCAATGGGAACGCGCTCGCGCTCGAGACGTCTCTCGCGCCTCGACGCGCGCTATCACGTCCGAATGTCTCGACGCCGGCGCTCGCGCCGCGCTTCGCCGACGCCTCCCGAGCGTTCGCCCTCCATGTCTCCTCGACGGCGAATTCCTCGCTCATTCCCCGCTTTCCCGTCGCTCCCCGTTCGTTCGCGTGCACGCCATGTTCACCCGCACTCGCGCGCGATTCTCCTCGCGCGTTTCATCGTCGTGATGTCCTCGAGTTCCTTCGACTCTCTCGCTTCGCGCGCGTCCGCGTCCTCGCTCGCGCGCGCGGCTAGGGTTCACGAACACACCGTTAGGGTTGTGAATGACGCGAATCGCGATCGATTGGAATTCATTCACGTCACGCGCGACTCCACGGCGGGCGACGCCCATCGCGCATCGCGCATCAAACTTTGTCGCCTCACGCATTCGCCAAAGCGCGAATCCACGCACGGGCGATCGAATACTCGACACTTCCGATCGATCGCAGATCGATCGCAGATCGAATCGATCGAATCGAATCGATCGACATTGATTAGGGAATCGATCGGGCGTCGATGACGACATCAACGCGAGGATCGATCGTTAAATGTGGGATGAATTCGTCATCATTCGCGCGCGCGCGCGTGACGTCGTCCACGAGCGCGCATCGACGCGCGCGAATGCGAGCGAGCGCGTCGGGGTCGGCGCGAGACGTGAACATCGCGGACAACGTGACGCAGCTCGTGGGATGTACGCCGATGGTGTATCTGAATAAAGTGAGCGAAGGGTGCGGAGCGGAGATCGCGGCGAAGCTTGAAATAATGGAACCGTGCTCGTCGGTGAAGGATCGAATCGGATGGAGCATGATCGCGGCGGCGGAGGAAGAGGGGAAGATTACGCCCGGGAAGACGACGCTCGTGGAGCCGACGTCGGGGAACACGGGCATCGGGTTGGCGTTCATCGCCGCCGCAAAGGGGTATAAGTTGACGTTGACCATGCCTGCATCGATGTCTCTCGAACGTCGCATCTTGTTAAAGGCGTTTGGGGCGAATTTGGTGCTCACCGATCCGGCGAAAGGTATGAAAGGAGCGGTGTCAAAGGCGGAGGAAATCGCCGCCAAGTTACCAGACTCGTACGTGTTGCAACAGTTTGAAAACCCAGCGAATCCGAAGGTGCACTTCGAAACGACTGGTCCGGAGATCTGGGAAGATTCCGCGGGGCAAGTTGACATCTTCGTCGCGGGCGTCGGCACGGGAGGCACCATCACCGGTTGCGGGCGCTACTTGAAGAGCAAGAACCCAAACGTGAAGATTGTCGCCGTGGAGCCGACGGAATCGCCAGTGCTTTCAGGCGGCACTCCTGGTCCGCACAAGATTCAAGGCATCGGCGCGGGTTTCATTCCCGGGATTTTGGATGTCGATATAATTGATGAGATTATTCAAATTCCGAGCGACGACGCGATCACGATGGCCAAGCAGCTCGCGTTGCAGGAAGGATTGATGGTCGGCATCTCCTCCGGCGCCGCCGCCGCCGCCGCGGTCAAACTCGCCAAGCGCCCTGAAAACGCCGGTAAGCTCATCGTCACCGTGTTCCCATCCTTTGGTGAGCGCTACTTGTCCACGGCGTTGTTCAGCACGATCCGCGATGAAGCTGAAGCGATGAAGGTTGAATAGTCCGTAACAGTTGGTTTGCGACGAACATTTTAGTACCTCCCAAGACGCGCACATCTTTCAATAATCAAAACAACAACTTTTATTTATCAGAAATATCCTACTCTTATCGCTAATGATGATCGTACACTTACTAAAACACACCTCGCGCGAGGTCGCCCGACGGCTCTCGTCTTGCGCATCGAAAGCGCCCGCTCGCCGCTCGCGACGAAGGTCGTCGTCGTCGAGAACATGGTCGCCGGGAGCCGCGCGCGTTTCTGCGGCGACGACGCTCGAGCGCGCCTCGAGCCCGAGACCCCGGATAAACGCGCGCTCGCCGTCGGCACTACGCTTGCGGATTGGTTTCTACGTTTGCCTCTAGAAGGCGCTAAAGCTTTGACACCGAGCGCGCCGATGAGCGCTACGCCGCCCGCGCTCGCCGCGAGCGCGCCCGAAAACAACACGCGGTCCATGTTTGCGATGTGAGGTGCGACGGCGGCGAAACCACAAATGCACGCGAAGGAAACAACCTGCGAGCCGATTACGATCGATGACACGAGCGCGGTCTCGCTATCGTTTTCAGTGGCGTAATGCATCACGATGGACGGGACGGGCATGACGCACAACGCGGCGATGACCCCGCGCGCCGTCGCGAAACTTTGCGGAACGGTGAGCGTCGCCAGCGCGCCGAACAATAAACCCGACGCGTACTTGACACTGATAAATTTCGTCACCGCTTGTATCTGCATTCGATCCCTCACCGGCGTGAATAACGCACCGATTGAAACGAGCATGAGCGGATTCGTCGCCCGCGCGAGCGCCTCGAGGACCGCCTCGAGGGCGCTCGGAATCGCGACGCCCGACGCGTTCGCCGCGCTCGCCGCGATCACCGCCGCCACCGGGGGAAACGTCACAACTTTCATCACCAACCTCTTCAAAGTCATCTCACTCGCCTCCGCGGCTTTTCTCGCTCGCATTCGCGCGGCGTTCGCCGCCGCCACCGTGCCTTCGCAATCCCTCACCGTCGTCGCCTCGACGAATTCATTCTCTTCCCACGCCCCGGCTTTCACCACGCCCGTTCGTAACGCGCGCACGCCTATGCCGTGAAACGCCCCGCGCTTGAACTCGCCCGCGTACGACCCACCTTTCGCGTACGTGTACACCCCGACGCCATCTTTCGCGTTCAACTTCCACTCGCCCTCGTACGATGACCCGCTCGGGTACACGTACGCGCCGACGCCGTGCTTCTTCCCGTCGATCCACTCGCCTTTGTACACCCCGCCGTCGTCGTGCGTCGCTTGTCGTAAACCGTCACCGACGACCACGAACGCGTCTCTCGACAGCGCCGTCGCGCGCGTCGTCGCATTCGACGCCAAACCGTGCGCGCCGTCGAACGTCGCGACGACGGACGCGCCGTCGACGCCGAACGCGCTTCGCGCGAACTCGAACGCCGCCGACGACGCGACGTCCACGCCCGCCAAACCCAGGGCGAACGACGACCTCATTCGCTTATTGACGTCGCGAAACACCATTCGCGCGACGAGCGAGGTGACGATCGCGAACGCGAACGCGAACGAGACCAGGGCGAGCGCGAGCGCGCTCGAACGCGCGTCGCGCGTCAGAGCGAACGCGCGCGCGGACATTCCCCACGTCACCGCGAACGTCAACGACGCGCGGGCGTCGTCGCGAGTGATGACGCCCGCGCGCGCGCCCGCGTAGCCGACGACGACGTAGAGCGCGTTCGCGATGACGCGCGAGACGACGTCAAAGGCGAATTCGCGCGACATTCGATCGATCGACGAATGGCGACTGCACGACTGATGGGCGATCGCGTGAGGATCGATCGATCGATCGACGACGACGCGATGTCGTGGGAATGATGTCGCCATCGATGGCGTTCCTTGATGTTCATAAGGAAAGCCATGATGGGCGACCGACCGAGTGACATGACCGACCGACCATAGGACCGACCGACCGAGTGAGTGACATGACCGACCGACCGAGTGACCGACCGACCGACCGAGTGACCGACCGACCGACCAAGTGACCGACCGACCGACCGACCGCCCTCGACGTCGACCTCGGCGGCGTCGACGACGACGACGGAGGCATTCGCGCGCGCGACGACGGCGGTGGACATCGCCAGTGGACGACGCCGTTCGATTTCATACGCATCGATCGCCCGTCGCGTCGTCCTTGGACGATCGATCGCATTCGCGTCGATCGATTGGATTGGATCGAAACACGCACGCGCGATTCGTCGACATGAAGTCGCGCGCGAACGGCGCGAATGGGGACGAAAGGAACGAGGACGCGAACGCGTCGACGCGACGCGAGCTCACGATCGATCGCGATGATGAAGAGAAAATTTCGTTTGAAACATCCAAAGGCGTGACGTCGACATCGACGTTCGACGAAATGGGAATTCGCGAGGATTTGCTCCGTGGGTTGTATTCGTATGGGTTCGAAAAGCCATCGGCGATACAGCGACGGGCGATCGTACCGATCATCTCGGGTCGAGACGTCATCGCGCAAGCGCAGTCGGGGACGGGAAAGACGTCGATGATATCTCTGGCGCTGTGTCAGATGCTAGACACGACGAGTCGGGAGGTGCAGTGCTTGGTGCTGTCGCCGACGAGAGAGTTGGCGGTGCAAACGGAGAAAACGGCGCTGTCGTTGGGGAACTTTATGAATGTTCAAGTGCACGCGTGCATCGGCGGGAGATCGATCGGGGACGACATTAGGAAGCTCGATCATGGGTGTCACATCGTGAGCGGCACGCCGGGGCGCGTGTATGACATGATTAAACGAAGAAACTTGCGTACGCGGGCGATTAAGATCCTCGTCCTCGATGAGGCGGATGAGATGTTGAATAAAGGGTTCAAAGAACAGATTTATGACGTGTACAGGTATTTGCCGCCGGAAACACAAGTGGTTTTAGTCAGCGCCACGCTCCCGGCGGAGATTCTCGAAATGACGAGCAAGTTTATGACGGATCCCATTCGCATCTTGGTGAAGCGCGACGAGTTAACTCTCGAAGGCATCAAGCAGTTTTTCGTCGCCGTCGAGCGCGAAGATTGGAAATTCGACACGTTGTGCGATTTGTACGATACTTTGACCGTGACTCAGGCGGTAATTTTCTGCAACACGAGGAAAAAAGTCGACTGGCTCACTGAGAAGATGCGACAAAACAACTTCACCGTTTCGTCGATGCACGGAGAAATGCCACAAAAGGAACGCGAATCGGTAATGACGGAGTTCCGAGGCGGTGCTACGCGCGTTTTAATCACCACCGACGTTTGGGCGCGCGGGATCGACGTCCAACAAGTGTCGCTCGTGATTAACTACGATTTACCATCAAATCGTGAAAATTACATCCACCGCATCGGACGCAGCGGACGGTTCGGGCGCAAGGGCGTGGCGATCAACTTAATCGCCGACGAAGAAGTCCGAGCGCTCCGCGATATTGAACAATTCTATTCCACTCAAATAGACGAGTTGCCCATGAATGTCGCGGATTTGGTGTAAAATGAACAGTATCGATTTTAAAAACTCAGGACTTTGTTCGCGTCGTCGCGTTCGATTGCCTCACAACGTCGCATGCCGCTGCCGTACGTTGACCGCAAAATCTACCCCGGTTTCACTCGCGCCCCCCTCGCAAAGTTCGACAAAGATGGCGAGCTCATCACGGTACGTCTGCTTCTCGGCTTTCGCTTTCGTGCGCCGCTTGCCATCGGTAATTGACGTTCGTTTCATGTAGCAGCCTTCGCGCGCGATGTTCAAATTTCCCAAGTACGGCGGACCACATTTTCATCTCGAGCTCACGCTCGGGGAGATCGATCGAGACATAATCGACATCGATATCGCCTTACGTCGTTCGGAGTCACGTATCGCGTTACGTCATTCGGAGTCGGAGTCACGCGCGCGGTCGAGGGCGAAGGAATCCGTGAAGACGTACCTCGCGCTGCCGGCGTCGCCCGCTCCGCCGGCGCCGAAGCGGCTCCGTCGGCGCAAACCGGTTGTTCGACCGGAGCGCATCGCGCTCGAGGAATGGGATAACGCGGGGGATGAACAAAAGCGTAGATGGGCAAAACAAGAATACACTCGACAATGGTCGATTAAGAACAAAATAAAAATGAAGATGAAGAAAGAACAAGAAGCGGAAGCGGAAGCGCGACGACATTTAGCCGCCGCGGCGCCGCCTTCGATCGATGACGTCCAGTGCGAGAAACAGGCCTTCGTTCCTACACCTCGCGCGCGAGAACGCAAACAAGCGCAACCGACACGCGAGATGGTTCAGGCTGACTCGATGATCTATGAGACGCCGTCGTCTGAATTGATCGATACTATGCTCGAGTACCCGATCGAAATGGCGTCGCGCGAATCGAGCGAGGACCAAGGTGCGGACGCCACGGACGTGGGCGGGTCGAGCGATGAAGATGCGCACATGATCACGCACGAAAGCAGAAGATATCGCTGGTGGTAGCTAATAATACGTACTGTACAGGTACTATAGTGCGAATTTAAATACGCGCGTTTGCAATTTTCTCCGCCAAACCGTCGTCCTCGTCGTCGTCCTCGTCGTCGTCCTCGTCGTCCTCGGATGATTCGACGACATTTCTAAAATTATGCCCAGAGCGTTCGATGCCAAATCTCGTGCGATTATGGTTTTGCGGCAAAGGCGGTAAGTCGTCGTCGGAATCCTCATCGCTATCGTCATTCGAATCGCTCTCGCTTTCGCTCGGGGGCATCATGTCGCGTTCCCTCGTCGGCGCCCCCGCCGGACCGCCAAACGTGAGCCATTTATTTTGCGTCTCGATCACCTCCTCGCTCGTCGTACATTTCACGTACGACTCCAACAGCTCACGATTGAGCGCGATGAACCCATGCCCCCACTTAAACTTATTCATCAGTTCCTCCGCGGCGGCGCGATAGCCCGCGATGTACAACCCGCCCGCCAACGCCTCGGCGCACGTCAACTTGCACGGCTTCCCATAATTCACCGGATTCGCCGCCACCATCCACGGTAACAATCTCGGCGCCGCGGAATGTATTTTCTCAAACGGTACCTCATCCAACTTATTCCACGAACAATCCACCACGGCGAGCCCTTTCGCGTTGAGCGTCGCGTAATCTTTCGGCGACACGCACGCCGTCGCGTTCGGCGTCAGCGCCACCCCGGCCCAGCGCGTGGTTAACCTCAGTTCTTTCAACACCCCCAATCGCGCGAGTTTCCGCCCCGAACATCGCTTTGGATCGCACTGCCCGAGGTCCCACATCGCCAGTGGTACTGGCATCGTCCCTTCGCGTCGCCCTTCGCGCGCGTCGTCTCCATCGTCCCTCGCCTCGCGTTCATCATTCATCATTCCCCGTCTTTCACTCGTCGTCCTCCTCATCGTCGTCGTCGTCGTCCTCGTCGTCGTCGTTAACGTTTTCCTCTCCCTCGCTCGTTTTCCGTCGTCGTCGTCCTCATCATCATCGTCGTGCGTTTTCGCGCACCGCCCGTCGCCGCATCGGCACGCGCGCGCGCGCGAGGCCCACGGCGGGAGCACCGTGTGCGCGTCCCCGCGTGCGCCGCGACCGCGCGTCATCGTCTTCACGCCGATGTTTTGACCTCGTCGCGTTCGTTCGTGTTTACGTCGATCGCGTCGAAGCCTCGAGCGCGTCGGCGCGCGCGCGCGCGCTCGACGTCACCGAACGAACGATGCGTGCGTGGGATGGGGGCGAACGCACGCGTGTGGTCGGTCGGTCGGTCGATTGTGT
>Ga0222712_10001064_pt1 | contig 35109 bp, 28 predicted proteins | sample C33_657DmetaG_FD_165043 | JGI IMG/M metagenome (GOLD analysis project Ga0222712, IMG submission 165043) | Estuarine water microbial communities from San Francisco Bay, California, United States - C33_657D | ecosystem: Environmental > Aquatic > Marine > Unclassified | place: USA: California...
GGACGAGCATGGCGCGGAGTCGTCCCTTCTCAATCGGGATGCTTGCCTGCGTCAAACAACTTTGCATCTAATCGTCCATGGCGGCGAAGCATCGTGGGTTCTTTTCCTCGCTCGGCGAGGCCATCGCGGGCTTCGCCGTGGGTGTGGTCTATGGCCGTCGGCAAGGCCTCGGGGCGTGGTTGCTGGGTGGCTTCCTGCGGGTGCTTTCGTGGGTTTTCGAGCTTCTGGTGCGTCTGCGCCTCTGGCTTTACCGTCATCGACTCTTTCGCGACACCCCCTTGGGGTGCAAGGTCGTCGTGGTGGGCAATCTCACCGTCGGCGGAACGGGCAAGACGCCCGTCGTCCTCAAGATGGCGCAGGTATTGGCCAGTCGCGGACGCAAGGTCGCGATCCTTTCCCGCGGGTACAAGGGCGCCACCGACTCCTGGGCCAAACGTTTCTGGCGTTGGCTGACCCAGGGCAGCCGACCCGACCCGCTCGTCGTCTCCGACGGACGCGCCGTGCTGGTCGGCCCCGAGGAAGCCGGTGACGAGCCTTACATGCTCGCGCGCAACCTCGCCGCGCTCGGCGTGGTGATCATCGTCGACCGCGATCGGGTCGAAGGTGGTCGGTTCGCCCTCCGCCGTTTCGGGGTCGACACCATCCTGCTCGACGACGGCCTGCAGTACCTGCCGCTGCGCGGCCAGATCAACCTCGTGCTCGTGGACAGCCACGACCCCTTCGGCAACGGTTGCCTCCTGCCCCGCGGCATCCTGCGGGAACCCATCGCCAACCTGAGCCGGGCCTCCTACGTCTTCGTCACCAAGTCGACCGGCGCGCCCGACCCCGCGCTCGTCGCGTTGATCCGGCGGCATAACCCGACGGCCGAGATCGTGCCCTGCGCGCACCGGGCCCGCGAATTGGTCGAGGTGGAAGGGCCGGCCCGTCTGCCGCTCGAGCACCTGCGAGGTCGCCGGGTCGCGGCCTTCTCGGGCATCGCGACCCCGGAGCGCTTCGAGGAGACCTTGGCCGGCGAAGGCGCCATCCTCGTCGCCAACCGGCGCTTCCTCGACCACCATGCGTTCAACGACGAGGACCTCGACGAGGTCCTGGAGCAGGCCTTGCGCGCCCAGGCTGAGATGATCGTCACGACCGAGAAGGACGCCGTTCGCCTGCAAGCCCGCTTCCGGCCGCCCGTCCCGCTTTATTACGTCCGGCTGGAGGTCGAGGTGCTCGGCGAGGGCGACGGTTTCAACGCGGCCGTCGAGCGCATCTGCTTCGGCGCTACCGGGCCGGCTCGCTGAGGCCCGGTTCCGTCGGTCGGTTCGCCAGGCGCAGGAAGGTTTCCTGCGCTCCGGGCGCGCGGCGACCAAGGGGGTCGCAGGGGAGGTAGGTGCCGTCGGGCTGGAGGACCTTGGCGTCCCCTTGTCTTTCGCCATAGGTCGCGAGGACCTCCTCCTCGATGCGTCGGATGAGGGCCGGGGAGCGCAACGGGAAGACGCATTCGACGCGACGTTGGAAGTTGCGGGGCATCCAGTCCGCGCTGCCCATCAGCAGGATCGGCGCGCCACCGTCGTTCAGGAAGCGGAAGACGCGGCTATGCTCGAGGAACCGCCCCAGGAAACTGCGGACCCGGATCCGCTCGCTCTTGCCGGGCACGCCCGGGATAAGGCAACAGATCCCGCGCACCACCAGGTCGATCTCGACCCCCGCGCGGGAGGCCTCGTACAGGGCGCGGATCACGTCCGGATCGACGAGGCTGTTGACCTTGGCGAAGATCCGGGCGGGGCGTCCGGCGCGGGCGGCCGCGGCCTCGGCCTGGATCAGGGCGATGATGCGATGCGAGAGCTCGAAGGGGGCGACCAGCAGATGCTTGAACCGGGGCGAGGCGAGATTGCCGGTGAGGACGTTGAAGAGCAGGCCGACGTCGGCCGTGATCTCGTCATCGGCGGTGAGGAGCGAGAAGTCCGTGTAGATCCGGGCCGTCTTGGGATTGTAGTTGCCGGTGCCGAGGTGGGCGTAGCGGCGCAGCGAGCCTTGTTCCTGCCGGACGACGAGGCAGGCCTTGCAGTGCGTCTTCAGCCCGTGGAGACCGTAGACGACGTGGGCGCCCGCCTCCTGCAGCTGCCGGGACCACTCGATGTTGTTGAGCTCGTCGAAACGCGCGCGGAGCTCGACCAGCGCGGTGACCTGCTTGCCGTTGCGGGCGGCTTCCTTGAGCGCCTCGACCACCGGGGAGTCGCCGCTGGTGCGGTACAGCGTCAGCTTGATGGCGACGACGTGCTCGTCCCGCGCCGCCTGGCGGAGGAAATCGACCACCGGGGCGAAGGATTCGTAAGGGTGGTGCAGGAGGATGTCGTGCTGCGCGATCCGCGCGAAGAGGCTCGCGGGGTCGGCGCACTCGGGGGGCAGGGCGGGCGTGAACGCGGGGTACAGCAGGTCAGGGCGGGAGACCAGGTCGATCAGGCTGGCCAGCCGGAGCATGTTCACCGGACCCGGGATCAGGAACGCGTTCTCCGGGGCGAGCTCGGTCGAGGCGAGCAACCAATCGAGCTCGGGCGCCGGGATGTCGGCCTCGACCTCGAGCCGGACGGTCGCGCCCTTGCGCAGGTTGCGGATCTCCTCCTCGATCGCCTCCAGCAGGTTGCCCGATTCCTCCTCGTCGACGTACAAGTCGCTGTTGCGCGTGATCCGGAAAGCCCAGGAGCCTTGCACCTCGAGGCCCGGGAACAGCCGATGGAGAAAGGTCTGGATGACGTGGCTGAGGAGCGTGAAGGCGCGTTTATCGGCCAAGGCCAGCAATCGCGGGAGGATGCGGGGGACCGGCACGACGGCCCGACGAAGCTCGCCCGTGGCCGGCATGCGCAACAGCGCCAGCAGGTACAGACCCTTGTTGGTGAGGACCGGGAAAGGGTGCGAAGGGTCGATGGCGAGGGGCGTCAGGGCCGGCAGGATCTCGCGGTCGAAGCGGTCGGAGAGCTCCTGGCGGTCGACCTCATCCAGCTGGGTCCGGGCTTTGACGACGATGCCGGCCCGGGCGAGTTCCGGCACCAGCTGCTCCTGCCAGCACCGTTGCTGGGCGGAGACCAGGTCATGCGCCTGCCGCAGCACCTGGAGCAAGAATTCCCGGGTCGCCGGATGGCTGGCGGATTCCTCCTGCTGCATGATGCCGGCGACCCGGATCTCGAAGAACTCGTCGAGGTTGGAACTGACGATCGAGAGGAACCGTACCCGCTCGAGCAAGGGGACGGCAGGGTCCTCCGCCAGCTCAAGCACCCGACGGTCGAAACTGAGCCAGCTGAGTTCGCGGTTGAACATGATCAAAGAGTGAGGATGGATGGTCGCCGAGCGGATGTCAGCAACGAGCGGTCAATCGACCGCAATCAAGCCAATGACGCAACCAACCCCTCGTTAAATGGGGGTTTCCCGCAGGTTACGTTCAGGTTAAAGGTGAACCGGAGACCAGAGGACCCGCAGTTCCGACCGGTCGGTCAGCCTGATTTTCGGACCGGTTTGGACGGGGAAGCTCACCACATCGCCCCGCCCAAAGGTGGCCGCCAAGGCCTTCACGTCATGCTTGGAGAGCCCGCGGGTCGGCACTTCGACCGATTGGAGCATGCCGCCGCGGACGACGATGAACCGGAGCAGCCCCTTGATGATCTGGACATCGGAGACGAGTCGGACGGCTTCCGTCGGCAAAGGCGTCACGGCGGCGTCCGAGAAGAGCGCGCAGGCGAAGCGGACCTCCCGGAGGTCGCGGAAGAGACGGCGATTGACGTAGGCGGTCGAAGCCGGCGCTTTCCAGGGCCGCGACTCATGGTTCCAGTGTTCCCCGGCGAGAAGATGCGGGCAAGGCAACTGGTCCAGTTCGGGGCCCACCCGCGGGAGCAGGGTCTGGGCGCAGACGGCGTCGCTGAGGCGCTGCAGGCGTTCCGCCGTCGCGCGCAAGGCGGGCTCGAGTAGGATGATCAGGCCGCCCGGGCGAAGGCGCCGCCGGAGGGTCGTGAACCAGGCCAAGGTCGCCTTGGCGTCTAGGTGAACCATCTCGTTAAGCACGAAGCCCGCGACGATCAGGTCGAAATCGCCCTCCGGCCAAGTCTCGGGTTTCGCGGCGTCGCCGACCCGGGTCCGCACGACCGCGGACGACGCCAGGAAGTCGGTGGCGAAACGTTCCAGCCCGGCCAGGGCTCCGGGCGAGCGATCGACCGCCGCCAGCTCGACGCGGTCGAAGCCGAGGCGCAGCAGGTGATGGGCCGCGCCGACGCCGCAGGAGCCGGGCCCTGAACCGAGGTCGAGGATCGCCGGCGTCGCGGACGCGGGCTTCCACCCGCGAAGCTCCATGGCCTGGGCCAGCGCGTAGCCGGTCCGGACGAAGCTTTGCGGCAGGAAAAAGATACCGTAGGCGGCCAGCAGTTCCTCCTCCGCGAAGTAATCGGGGAAACGTCCCTCGGGACGCTCCGTGGTGAAGAGGTCGGAGAGCCGCGCGACGGCGTGGGCGAGCCTTTCGACGGCGGCGTCCCCGATCAGGTCGGTGGCCGCTTCGGCGCGGCCGAGCCAATGCGCCTCCGCCGCCGCCGGGTAGGCGCCCCAGCCCTCAGCCTCCGACATCGCGACGGCCCTCCAAGGCGCTCCGCAGGGTCGCCGGATCGGCGAACGTCAGACCGCTGCCGCTCGGCAGGCCGAAGCCGATACGCGAAACCTTGATCGACGGCCGGATCGCCTGGATCGCTTCGCGGATGTAATGGCAGGTGGCCTCGCCCTCGATGTCGTTGCCGAGCGCGAGCACGACCTCGGTGATCGGCTCGTCCCGCAGGCGACGTTCCAAGGTGGCCAGGTTGAGGTCGGCCGGGCCGACGCCGTTGATGGGGGAAAGCCGTCCGTGCAGCACGTGGTAGGTCCCCCGGTAGGCGGCGGAACGCTCGATGGCCATCAGGTCCGGCACCTGCTCGACGACGCAGAGGGCGTGCGGTTCGCGCTTGGGGTTGGCGCAGACCTCGCACCGCGCGTCCTCGGCCAGGCTGCCGCAACGGTCGCAACGCCGGACGGCTTCCGCGGCGGCCTGCAGGGCCTCGAGCACCGGGGCGAGTTTGGCGGGCCGTTCGACCAGCAGGTGCAGGGCGATGCGCTCCGCGGACCGGTGGCCCATGCCGGGGAGCTGCTTGAGCAACTGGCGGACTTTGTCGAAGGCGGGCGTCACGCAGGCTTAGAGGCCGGGCAATTGGAACCCGGCGGTGGCCTTGGACATGGTCGCCTCGTGCAAGGCGCGCGAGCGATCGGCGGCTTCTTGCAGGGCCGCGACGAGGGCGGCCTCGACGACGCCCGCGCCTTCCTTGAGGAAGTCCGGGTGGAGCGTGAGGGCCTGGACCCGCCCGTGGCCGTCGACCACGATCTTCACGGCGCCGCCGCCGTGGGAGATCTCGATGCGTTCTTCCGCGAGGCGCTGCTGCGCCTCCGCGATGCCCTTCTGCATCTTCTGGGCCTGTTTGAGGAGTTTGCCTACGCCTGCCATGGTGATGCGAGGTTTTGGATGCCGGCGGCGGAGTCAAGGGTGACCCAAGGTTTCGTCCCGGCTTGCGCCGGCCGGCGGGGCGGGCAGGGTGGGGGCATGCGCCCGCCGCGGAACCTCCAGATCGTCGGCACGTTCCTGGCCATCACCTGGGACGACGGGCTCGAGTCGGTGCTCTCCGGCGAATACCTCCGCGAGCATTCGCCGAGCGCCGAGAACCAGGGCGAGGTGGACATCCTCGGCCAGCGGTGGGGCGGAGACGGTCCGCGCCGCTTCCCCGGCGTCGCCGTCGTCGGACTGGAACGCGTCGGCAACTACGCCGTCACTCTGGAGTTCGACGACGGGCATCGCACCGGGATCTACAGTTGGGAGTACCTGCGCGGTCTGGCGGAACGGTCGTCCGCCTGACCTTTTACGTTTGCCTACGGGGCGCGACGGGGTGATGATCATCGACGTGAAAAAGACTTACGTCCTGGACACCAACGTTCTGATTCACGATCCCGAGTCCCTTTTCAAGTTCGACGAGCACACCGTGGCGGTGCCGGTGGAGGTGCTTTCCGAGCTCGACCGGCTGAAGACGCAGCCCGGCCAGCTCGGCGCCAGCGCCCGCCGCGTCAACCGCTCCATCCGCGCCTTGTTCGAGAACCGGCCGCTGAAGGAGATCGCCGAAGGCGACGCCAGCCGCCCCGGCGCGCTTCACGCCAAGCTCCGCGACGGGGGCGAGCTGCGCATCGTCGTCAACGAGTCGCTCATCCGCGACCACTTCAACGGCGCCCGTTCCGAGCGCGTGCGCGCCGTGTTCATGCAGATCGACGCGCCCGACCACCGCATCATCGCCTCCGCGCTTTACCTGCGGGACACGACCAAGGGTTCCGTGGTGCTCGTCACGAAGGACGCCTGCATGGCCCTGAAGGCCCAGGCCCTCGGCCTCGAGGTCCAGGACTACCGCAACGACCGCGTCGAGATCAGCGACGTGGGCGACTACCGGACCATCACCGTGACCGCCGCCGCCATGCGCGATTTCCGGGAACTCGGCCAGGCCCAGCTGAAGCTCGCGGCCGACGCCACGCCCGCGATGAACGAGTACGTCATGCTCGCTTCGGACGCCTGGACCGAACCGGCCCGGCACGTCGGCGAAGGGGCGTTCGTGCCGCTCGCGCTCTACCGCGAATTCCTCTCGACGGACAGCGGAGCCCGCAAGGGCCTCCAGATGCCCCGCGGCATGCGGGTCATCCCGAAGAACTTCGAGCAGTGGATCTTCCTCGACGCGCTGCTCAACCCCGACATCAAGCTGGTCACCTGCTTCGGTCGCGCCGGCACGGGCAAGACCTTCCTCTCCATCGCCGCCGCCCTCGCCCAGGTGCTCAGCGATTTCTCGCCTTACAAGAAACTCTACGTCTCGCGACCTGTCGTGCAGATCGGCAAGGACATCGGCGCCTTGCCCGGCTCGAAGGAGGAGAAGCTCTCCCCGTACATCCAGCCCTACTTCGACAACCTCGAGGTCCTGTTCTCCAAGAACAGCGCCCCCGCCTCGGCCCAGCCGACCGCGCGCGAGATGGTCGCCACCGACTCCCGCAACAAGAAGAAGAAGGCCCAGGCGATGAAGGCCCCCCAGCCGATCTTCGGCTCGCAGTTCCAGCCGGTCAACCAGCCGCGCAAGCCCTACCAGTGGCTCATCGATTCCGGCCTGATCGAGATCGAGGCCATGACCTTCATCCGCGGTCGATCCATCGGCCATGCCTTCATGATCGTCGACGAGGCCCAGAACATGACGCCCCACGAGGCCAAGACGGTGATCACCCGCATCGGCGAGGGTTCCAAGCTCGTGTTGATCGGCGACCTCGACCAGGTCGATACCCCTTACCTCGACGGCAAGTCCAACGGCCTGATCCACACCCACGAGCGCATGAAGGGGCACGCCATCACGGCGAACGTCCGTCTCCTGCACGGGGTGCGCAGCGCCCTGTCCGAACTCGCCGCCCAGGCGATGTGAGCAACTTCCCCGGGTCCGGGGGTCCATCGGCCTACTCCGTCCTTGCCCCGGTCAGGGCGGGGGATTTGCCTCCACTCCCGTGGAGAAGGAGACCCCGATGCAACGTCAGTACCGTGAGTTTCGCGAGAAGCTCCCGGCCGGCGCCATCCTGCTCTTCCGGCTCGGCGATTTCTACGAGGTCTTCGGCGAGGACGCCGTCGTGGCCTCGAAGGTGCTGGGACTGACCCTGACCAAGCGTCACGAGACGCCCATGGCCGGCCTGCCTTACCACGCGGCCCCGGCTTACGTGAACCGCCTCCTCGCGGCCGGCTGGAAGGTGGCCATCTGCGACCAGCTCGAGGCCCCGGTCGCGGGCAAGCTCGTCCGCCGCGGCCTGACCCGCATCCTCACCCCCGGCACCGCGCTCGAGGATTCGCAACTCGACTCCCGCCGCGGCAACTACCTCGTGGCGCTGGCTTGGGACAAGCAAGGTTGGCATGCGTCCTGGTTGGATGTGTCGACCGCCGACTTTCGCCTCGCGACCGATGGCGGACCCGCGCGGATCCTGCCCTTGCTGCATTCCCTCGCGCCCCGCGAGGTCCTGCTGCCCGAGGGGCTTGAACCCTCGCCCGAAGATCGGGAGGCCCTGGAGGTCTTCCTGCAAGGGCGACCCGTTTCCCGGCTGCCGGGTTGGAACTTCGAAGGCTCCGCCGGCGCGCGCCTGGTCGCCCAGACGCTCTCCGTCCATGGTCTCGCCGGGTTCGGCCTGACCGAGACGCATCCCGCCCTCGGCGTGGCGGGGGCCGTCCTCGGCTACGTCACGGACTCGCTTTGCGACCGACCGAAGAACCTCTTCCGCCTGGCCGAGACGAAACTGGGGTCCTCGGTCCTGCTCGACGCGGCCTCGGCGCGTAATCTCGAGTTGTTCGCCGCTTCGGCCGGCGGCCGCGAGGGCTCCCTGCTCGAGAGCATCGACCGGACCGACACCCCCGCCGGTGCGCGCCTGCTCGCGCTGTGGCTCGGCGAACCTTCCACCGACCTGGCGGTCATTCATGCCCGCCAGCAGGCCGTCGGTGAATTCGTCCGCCACCCCGGCGCCTCCGCCCGACTCGGCGAGTCGCTGCGGGGTGTCCGCGACGTTCCGCGCATCCTCGCCCGCCTCCAGAACCGGCTCCGCAACCCGCGGGAGCTGGGGGGTATCCGTGACACCTTGGCGGCCCTGCCGGCGCTCCGCGAGGAGCTCGCGGCCCTGCCCGGCGGCCGGCTCCAGGGGCTGGTCGAACGGATCCGTCCGGAGTCCGCTTTGTTGGCCCGTCTGCGCGCGGCCTTGGCCGACGAGTTGCCGGTCGACCTCGCCGAGGGCGGGGCGCTGCGTCCGGGTTTCGACGCCGAGCTGGATCGCCTCCGCTCGCTGGCCACCGACAGCAAGACCTGGATCGCCGACTTCGAGCGCGACGAACAGAACCGCACGGGCATCAAGTCGCTCAAGGTCCGGTACAACGGCGCCTTCGGCTACGCCATCGAGGTCACCAAGGCCAACCTCGCCCTCGTGCCCGCGGACTACATCCGCAAGCAGACGATGGTGAACGCCGAGCGTTTCACGACCGAGGAGCTCCGGGCGAAGGAGCGCGAGGTCCTGCGCGCCGACGAGCAGGCCCTCGCCCGCGAGACCGAGCTTTTCCAGGCCTTGCTCGCGGAAGTGCTGGCCGCCTCCGAGTCGCTGCTCGGTACGGCGCAGGCCCTCGCCGAGGTCGACGTGCTCCGCGGTTGGGCCGAGCTGGCCCGCGAAGCTTCCTGGGTCTGCCCCGTGGTCGATGATTCCGACGCGCTGGAGATCGACCAAGGCCGCCATCCGGTCGTGGAGCGCATGCTCCAGTCCCGGCCCGGCGCGGGTTCCTTCGTGCCCAACGACACGCGGCTCAGCTGCGCCGGCGAGCAGATCGCCTTGCTCACCGGACCGAACATGGCGGGCAAGTCCACCTACATCCGCCAGGTCGCGCTGATCGCGCTGCTGGCCCATCTGGGCGCGTGGGTGCCGGCCCGCTCCGCGCGGATCGGCGTCGTGGACCGGATCTTCTGCCGCGTGGGCGCCTCCGACGAGCTGGCCCGGGGCAACTCGACCTTCATGGTCGAGATGAACGAGACCGCCAACATCCTCAACAACGCCACCACGCGTTCGCTCGTCGTGCTCGACGAGATCGGCCGCGGCACCAGCACCTACGACGGCATCAGCATCGCCTGGGCCGTGGCGGAACATCTCCATGGCGACGGTTCCGCCGGCCCGCGCACCTTGTTCGCGACGCATTACCACGAGCTGACCCGGCTGGCCGGACGGCTCGCCCGCCTGCGCAACTGGTCCGTCGCGGTCAAGGAGTGGAACGATGAGATCGTGTTCGTCCGTCGCGTGGTCCCGGGCGCGGCCGACCGTTCCTATGGCATCCAGGTGGCCCGTCTGGCCGGGATGCCTCCCGCCGTCGTCACGCGCGCCCGCGAGATCCTCGCGGGGCTCGAGACGGGGGATGGTCTGCCCGGCGGCAAGGTCGCGGCCGCGGAAGTCGCCGCCCCGGTCCCGGAAGTTCCCCGGCCGGTCAAACGTAAGGAGGCGAGCGACGCGACCAAGTCGCCGAAGCCGCCGAAGGCCTCCGGCGGACCGGAACTGGACCTCTTCGGCTGAGCGTCCTCAGATCCGCTCGTTCCACTCCCGCGAGTTGAACTTACCCCAGCTCGCCTCGTGGTCGAACTGGTTATAGACCGGCTCCGCCACGGGCACGGGGATGCTCCCGAGCTTCTCGCCGAGGGCCGTGGTGAAGTCGCGTTCGAAACGCGCCCAGTCACAGCCGGGGAGGAAAGGCCGCCAGACGTAACCCTCGAGCAGCAGCCCTTTGCGGGTGCGTTTCTGGGCCGCGCCGGCGACCTTGCGACCATCGTCGCTGCGTACCAGATCGTTGGGCTCGGCGCGAAGCGCGCAGGCGTCCGGCGATTGGAAAGGACGCTCGCCGGCCGGGGCCGGGGCGAGCTTGACCGGTTGCCCCTGGGCCTGCAACGCGACGGCCAACGCGTCGTGGACGGCGGCATAGCTGGCCATCGCGTCCGCGACGCAGAGCGGATGCTCGGACGGCAGCACCAACGCGAAAGTCCAGTCGTCCAGATGGGAGACGAGTCCTCCGCCGGTGCAGCGCCGGACCAAGGGGAACTGCGCCGGCACCTGGGCGCGGTATTTGGCCCAGGACTGGGACACCCCGAACGTGTAGGCGGGGTCGGACCAGGCGAACGGGCGGAAGCGGACGCGCTCGGGACGGGGGTAGTGTTCCAGCAGCAGGTAGTCGGCCGCCATGTTGGCGACCGCGTCGGCGGTCTGACGCGGGAGGACGTCCATGTCAGAAGTCTAGGCCCTTCTCGAGGCGACGCACGACCTTTCGTCCGGTCTCCTGCTCATACCAGGCCTCGCATCCGCGGGGAACCCGCAACGACGAGAGCTGTTCCTCGAAGGATTGGGCCGGGGTGCGAAGTTTGCCCGCCAGAGGGTGCAGCCGCAGGCTGAGGTCCCGGGGGCGGGCGGCGGCGGCGGGGACTTCGGCCCGGCTGATCGCCCGCACGAACTTGCCTTCATCGAGCCCGAAATGCCGGGCGATGCGGAGGCCGATCTCATGCCGGCTCAGGGCTTCGGTGCCGGCCCAGTGGAAAAGGCCCGAGAGGTTGGCGCGGTCGCACAGTTCGATGGTCACGTCCGCGAGGTTCGAAACCTCGACGGGTTGGCGGATCTCGTCGGTGAACAAGGCGGCCGGACGACCTTCCCTCCAGGCGAGGAAGAGACGCTCATGGAGACCGCGGTCGCCCCCGGGGGAGTTGCCGATGATCGGCGAGGTCCGCAGAACGGCGGCATGCTCGCGTCCGTAGCGGAGGACCTCGACTTCGGCGGCGGCCTTGGTCTCGCCATAAAGGTTCAGCGGAACCGGTTGGTCGGTGGGCTGATAGTTGCCGGCGACTCCATCGAAGACGGTGTCCGTCGAGAGGTGGACCAGTTTGGCGCCCAGATGGAAACACAGCTGCGCGATCTTCTTCGGGACCTCCGTGTTCAGCGCCCGGGCCTTGGCGGGGTCGGCCAGGCAGGTCTCGATCGTCGGCAGGGCGGCGCAATGTACGACGGCATGGGGGAACTCCTCGAGCAGCAGGGCTTCCAGGGCGGGCTCGGAGCACAGGTCGAAGGCCCGCGCCTGGCTCACGTCCGGGATCGCGGGCGCCCGGGAGCCTCCGAGCGCGATGACTTCATGGCCGCGGCGCAAGGCGGCGAGGCAGACCTCGCGACCCAGGAAACCGGAAGCGCCGGTGACGACGATTTTCATGCCGGACGCATAAGCCTCGGCGGAGCCACTGGCAAGCGGGGAGGGCGGTCCGGACGCTTGCCAAACGTGCCCAAACCCGCATTCATCAGTGCTTTCATGGCTTCCTATTCCGACCTCGCCAACCGACCGGTCCTGACCCAGCCGACCTACGAGGCCGGGCGCCCCATCGAGGTGGTCGCCCGGGAGTTCGGCTTGGAGCCCGCCTCCGTGATCAAGCTCGCCTCGAATGAGAACCCGCTCGGGCCTTCGCCCTTGGGACTCGCCGCGGCCCGCAAGGCCCTCGCGGTCTGTCACCTTTATCCCGACGGCGGTTGCACCTTCCTCCGGGAGAAGCTCGCCGCACGCTGGGAGCTCACGCCGGGGCACTTCATCATCGGGAATGGCTCCAACGAGGTGATGATCCTCCTGGCCCAGGCCTTCCTCCGGCCCGGCGACGAGGTGGTCTTCGGCGAGCAGGCGTTCATCGTCTACAAACTGGCGACGATGCTCTTCGGCGCGACCCCCGTGGCCGTGCCGATGCCGGGCTTCCGGCATGACCTCAAGGCTTTGCGCGCCGCCGTCACCCCGCGGACCCGGCTCCTGTTCCTCGCTTCGCCGAACAATCCGACCGGCGGGACCGACGAGCCGGCCGACATCCTCGCGCTCGCGGCCTCGCTGCCGGAGGACGTCATCTTCTGCCTCGACGAGGCCTACGCGGAGTATCTCGACGCCACCGCCGACCTCCGCCCGCTGATGAAGTCGGGTCGCAAGGTCGTCGTCAGCCGCACTTTCTCCAAAGCCTATGGCCTGGCGGGCTTGCGGGTCGGTTACCTGATGGGCAGTCCCGAGGTTATTTCGCTCCTCAACCGGGTGCGTCAGCCGTTCAACGTGAATCTCCCGGCGCTGGCCGCGGCCGAGGCCGCCCTGGACGACGCGGCCTTCGTGGCCCGGACCCGGGACGTCAATGCCGCGGGGATCGCGCAGCTGAAGGCTGGTTTGGTCCGGCTTGGCCACGAGTTCATCGACGGGCGCGCGAACTTCCTCGCCGCGCGCATCCCCGACGCCGAACAGGCGTTCACCCGGCTCCAGCGTGCCGGCGTGATCGTCCGTCCGCTGGCGGGCTACGGCATGAAGGGCTGGTTGCGCCTCACGGTGGGCACGTCTGCGCAAAACGAACGCCTCCTGGCCGAACTCGCCCGCCTCTGACATGGATTTCGCCGAAGTCATCCGCCAGATCCGCGCCAAGGATCCCCGCTACAAGGCCCAGGCCTACGAGCTCGTGCGCCTCGGCCTCGACCAGGCCCAGAAGGACATCCACGGGGAGCCCAAGAAGGGCAAGGTCGCGGCCAACCGCCATGTCACGGGCCCGCAGTTGCTCGAGGGCTTCCGGCGTCATGTCCTCGAGACCTATGGTCCGATGTCGTACCCGCTCCTGCAAAGCTGGGGCCTGCGCAAGTCCATCGACGTCGGCCACATCGTCTTCAACATCATCGACACGGGTCTGTTCGGGCGCTCCGAGGAGGACCGTCTCGAGGACTTCGCGGAGGTCTACGACTTCAAGGAAGTGTTCCTCGAGCCGTACGAGCCCCGCGCGAAGGCGGACTGAGCCGGCTCAGGCATTCACGAAGGCGATCGCCCGGACCTCCTGGCAGCCGCGGAGCGCCCGGATCTTCGCGAGCAGGGCGCGCTCGTGGAAGCGCACCTCCGACTTGACCACGGTGTTCTCGCACTGGACGACGAGCTTGCCGCCTTCCAGCACGCGCAAAGGGGCGCAGCGCCGCGCGAGCTTGGCGGGAAGCAGCTCGTGCCAATGGGCGAAGATCGCGTCCTCGGGCACGGGCTTGTCCAGGCGCAGTTTCTTGAAGGCCTCGGTCACGGCGTCATCGATCGAGCGCAGGTCGCGATCCGTCGAACGTCCGCGGTCCTCCGGCAGGCCGCGGAGGTTGGCGAGGAGGTTCACCACGTGCCGCGAGAAGCGGCCCTTGGCCTTGCCCTCCGTCACGAGGGCGCGGAGCACGTAGGGCAGGTCGCGCAGGTGCTCGGCGCGCAGGCACTTCTCGGGGGCGTAGGCGCCGCCCACGACGACGCCGATGGCGCCGGCGTCGCGCGCCCCTTCGCCATCCTCCTTCGGGTCGTCGCCGACGTGCACCAGCGCGGACAAAGCCACGCCGAGCTGGCGGGCCGCCAGCGCGTAAGCCTTCGGGTCGGGCTTGGCGCAACCGGTCTCGTCGGAGAGGAAGATCCCGTCGAACAGGCGCGTCAGTCCCTTCTCCTGCAGCACGGCGTGCATGCGCGCGTCGGCGTTCGAGAGCGCGGCGACCTTGATGCCGAGGAAGCGGATGGCGGTGAGCGCGGTGACGGCGGCGGGGGCGACGCGCCAGGCGGAGCCGCGACCGAACGCCTCCCAGCAGGACCGGAAGACGACATCGACCTTCGAGGCCGGCAAGGCGGGGCCGAAGCAACGCAAGACCACCTCGCGCCAGAACACCTCGGGTCGGGCCTGCCGAGGGGCTCCCTTGAAGCCCAGCGGGAAAGCGGCGTCGAGCGCCGCGGCGGACACCTCGACCCCGTGCTGACGGGCGCAAGCGGCGTAGACCGACCCCACCGAGGGGTGGGGGAACAGCAAGGTGCCGGCGAGATCGATGGTGACGGCTTGGACGACGGCCATGGTCAGGAATGCCGGTGGGCGGCAGGCTGGGGACGGACGGTCGAGGCCATGGAGGCGAATGGGACCAGACCCGGAGGGCAGGGTCAACCCCGCGTGCGGACGTCCCGGCTTGTCACCGTGGGGCGGTGGGGGTAGAAATCAGGGATGTCCTACCCCCGACGTCCGGTCCTGCTCTTCCTCGGCTTGCTGTCCGCCTTGGTCGCCGGTTGCTCGGCCCCGGCCCAAGGGACTGCCGGATTGGCCACCGTCCGCCAGGTTTTCGTCATGGACACACAGCTTTCCGGGGTGGGCGAAGCCGACGCCTTGGGGGACGCCGTGCACGATGCCTCGGTGCGGGAATTGACCCGCCTCGGTTATGTCGCCACCGCCACCGCGGCCGAGGCGCAGGCGAGCCTCCGGAGCTCCTGGCGCGTCGACAAGTCCGCCGATGGTCGCGTCAGCGTCGCCTTGTCCGTCAGCCTCTTCGACGCGTCGGGCCGTCGCTTGGTGACGACCGATTCCGGCACCGCCATGTCGGTCAACTTCTGGAACGAATCCACCGTCCGCCGCGCCGTCGAGCAGGCCCTCGCCCGACTCCCCCGACCCGGGCCGGCACCGTCAGCCCGGAAATAGCTCCTGGCGGGCCTGCAGGCGCGCGGTGATCTCCGTCAGCAGGGAGCGTAGCTCCGGCATCGCCACGCCGGCGGCCTCTCCCCGGCGCAAGGGCTCGCCCCAGATTCCTTCGACCTCGACCTCGCGGCCTCCGAGGTAATCGATCAGGCTGGAAGGTCGGTAGGGACCCATCCCGTCGGTCATCTCGAACTGCCAGCGGATGTGCTTCTCGTCGAAGGCGTGTCCCCGCGCGGCCGCGGCGGCCGAAACCTCGTCCATGAGCCGGCGAGCCCGCGCGCGCAAGGCCGGGTCGCCGACGATGCGGTCGGTGGTGAGGCCACCCGTCGCGATGGCGAGGCCGTTGAAAGGGACGTTCCAGCAAAGCTTCTTCCAGAGGACGGCCTCGAGGGAGTCCTCCGCCCGGCAATCAAGCCCGGCGTCCGTGAACAAGGCCACGCAGGCCCGGACCGCCGCCTGGGCCGGGCTGGTCGCCGCGGCCATGCGGACGTTGCCGGCGAGGGTGTTCTCCACCACGCCAGGGGCGAGGCGATTGATGCAGACGAAACAAAGCCCCGCCACGATGCGTTCCGCCGGGAGCAAGGGCCGGAAGGCCTCCACGTTACCCATGCCGTTCTGCAACGTGAGCAGGATGGTCGCCGGCCCGAGCAAGGGACGGACAAGGTCCGGCAAGACGGCGTTGGCGGTGGACTTGGCGGCGACGATGACGAGGTCGCAGGGCGGGAGTCCCTCGGTGTCGACGGTCGCCGACGCCACGCGGACCACCCGTTCGCCGAGTTGATCGCGCAATCTCAGGCCCTGGGCCGCGATCGTCGCCGCGTCGGAGCGGGTGACCAGATGGACGGCATGGCCGCGCTCGGCGAGCCGTCCGCCGTACCAACCGCCGACGGCGCCGGCGCCGACGACCGCGATCCTCATGCTTGCGAGGGGGAGCGCCGCACCGAGGAGTGGCGGGCCTCGGCCAGCTTGGCGGGGTAATCCAGCGTGAAGTGGAGCCCGCGGCTCTCATGCCGCTGCAGCGCGCACTCGATCACCAGTTCGGCGACTTGGATCAGGTTGCGGAGCTCGAGCAGCCGCGGCTCGACCTTGAAATTCCAGTAGTACTCGCGCACCTCGTCCGCCAGCGTGCCGACGCGGGTCCGGGCGCGCTGCAGGCGTTTCGTGGAGCGGACGATGCCGACGTAGTCCCACATCGTGCGCCGGAGCTCGTCCCAGTTATGGGTCAGGACCACGCGCTCGTCGGGGTCGCCCGCCGAACCGTCGATCCAGCCCGGCAGCGCGGGACGCGCGGGCGAGGCGGAGACGATCTCGGCCTCCGCCGCGAGGGCGCCATCATGGGCGAGCACGACGGCCTCGAGCAGGGAGTTCGAGGCGAGCCGATTGGCCCCATGCAGCCCGGTGCAGGCGACTTCGCCGACCGCATAGAGCCCGCGGAGCGAGGTCCGGCCAGCGAGGTCGGTGGCCACCCCGCCGCAGAGGTAATGGGCGGCCGGGACCACCGGGACGGGTTCCCGCGAGAGGTCGAAGCCGGCCTTGCGACAGGTCTCGAAGATGTGCGGGAAGCGCTCGGGGAGATGCCCTTGCGCGACCTGCGTGGCGTCGAGGAGCACATGCGGGGCGCCGTCGCGCTTCATGACGGAATCGATCGCCCGGGCCACGATGTCGCGCGGGGCGAGGTCGCCCAGCGGATGGAAATCCTTCATGAACGCGCGCCCCGCGAGGTCGCGCAGGATCGCGCCCTCGCCGCGGACCGCCTCCGAGATGAGCGCCCGGCTGCCGTCCGGCGATTTCAGCGCCGTCGGGTGGAACTGGACCATCTCCATGTCCCGGATCTCCGCGCCGGCCCGGTAGGCCATCGCGACGCCGTCGCCGGTCGCGATGTCCGGGTTCGTGGTGAATTGGTAGACCTGGCCGACGCCGCCGGTGGCGAGGACCACGACCGCCGCGGAGAGGGTCTCGACCTTGCCGGCCTTCGTGTCGAGGACGTGCAACCCGAGCGTCCGGTCCGCCGGCCCGCCGAGGGCGACCTTCGGGTCGATCTTGGAGGTCGTGAGGAGGTCGATCGCGAGGTGGTGCTCGAGCATCCGGACGTTCGACGCGCGGGCCACCGCGCGAAGGAGGGCGGACTCGATCGCCCGTCCGGTCATGTCGCGGGCATGGAGGATGCGGCGGCGGGAGTGACCGCCCTCGCGCCCTAGGTCGGGCCGGCCATCGGCGCCGTTCTCGAACTGCACGCCCCAGGCGATCAGTTCGGCGACCCGGGCCGGGCCGCCTTCGATGATGTGGCGGACGGCCTCCAGGTCGCAGAGACCGTCGCCGGCGTCCAGGGTGTCCTGCACATGGCTCGCGAAATCATCGGCACGGTCCGTCACGCAGGCGATGCCGCCCTGGGCCCAGTTGGTGTTGGACTCCGAACTGGTCTTCTTGGTGACGATGGCGACGGAGCGTCCCCGGTGGGCCAGGTTGAGCGCGAAGCTCAGGCCGCCGATGCCGCTGCCAACCACGATTGCGTCGAAATGGGTCGCCATTCGGCCTTCAACGTAGGGGCCGGGCGGGCGGCAACAAGCCATTTGACGTGCGGCCCGGGGCGGTCTTGTCTCGGCAGCAGTGGAATTCCTCCTTCTAGCCATCTGCTGGACCTTCATCGCGTTCTTCGAGCTCGCGGAGATGTCGTTGGTGTCTTCCAACCGTCGCCGGCTCGCCCGGCTGGCCGAGCAAGGCAGCAAGGGCGCGCAAACGGCCCTCGCTTTGCTGGCCAACCCCTCGCGCTTCCTTTCGACCGTGCAGGTGGGGCTGACCTTCGGCAGCATCATCGCCGCGACCTATGGCGGCGCCCCGTTGGCGATGGCCTTCGTGCCTTATCTCCAGAAGGTCCCTCTGCCGTGGTTCATCGAGCACGCCGAGCCGGTCTCCCGCGCCTTGGTCTCCTTCTTCATCGGCTCTTTGACCATCATCTGCGCGGAGATCATCCCGAAGCGCATCGGCCTGACCAACCCCGAGTCGCTGGCCGTGGTGCTGGCGCGCCCGATGGCCTTGCTGGCGACCCTGGCCTCTCCTCTGGTCGGCGCGCTCAGCGGCGCGGCGGATCTCGTCCTCGGTCTATTCGGCCGCCGGCGCGCCCCCGAGGACACGATGTCCGAGGACGAGCTGCGCATGATGGTCGACCAGGGCATGGCGTCGGGCGTGCTGCACGCCGCCGAACATCGCATGGTGCATGGCGCCCTGGGGCTGGATCAGATCACCGCCGAGAAGCTCATGACGCCCAGCAACCGCGTCATCTGGCTCAACCTTGACGACACCGACGAGGTCAATTGGCGCAAGGTGGTGGCTTCAGGGCACACCTGGTTCCCGGTCTTCAAGGGCTCGCCCGACCGTCCCTTGGGCGTCGTCTCGGTCAAGCGTCTCTGGGCGAACCTCGCGCTCGCCGGCTCGGCCGTGATCAAGGATCTCCTGACGGAGGCCCCGACGGTCACCCAGCAGAGCACCGGCACCCAGCTGCTCGAGCGCTTCCGCCGGGACAAGATCCACCTCGCCCTCGTCGTGGACGAGTTCGGCCATGTCCGCGGCGTCGTCTCATTGAACGACGTCCTCGAGTTCATCGTCGGAGACCTGCCCAACGAAGGTTCCCCCGTGGCCAAGCCCAAGCCGATCCGCCGGCGCGACGATGGCAGCTGGCTGGTCGACGCGGTCGTGACCTTGGATGACTTCCGGGAGGCCACCGGCATCGTCGGTCGTTTTCCCGGCGAGGGGTCCGGGGGCTTCACCGTGATCGCCGGTTTCCTGATGCGCAGCCTCGGCCGGATCCCGGAGGAAGGCGACCGCGTGGAGGCGTTGGGGCACGTCTTCGAGGTCGTCGACATGGACGGGCCTCGCGTGGACAAGGTCCTGGTGATGCCCAAGGCCGTCCCGAAGGCCTGAGCCGTCAGAGGCGCACGGGCAGACCGGCCGCCCGCAGGTGTTCCTTCGCCTGGCGCACCGTGAAAGTCCCGAAGTGGAAGATGCTGGCGGCCAGGACCGCGCTCGCGCCGCCGTCCCGGAGGACGTCCGCCAGGTGATCGAGCGTGCCCGCGCCGCCGGAGGCGATCACCGGCACCTCGACCGCCGAGGAGATGGCGCGATTGAGCGGGACATCGTAACCGGAGGCCGTGCCATCGCGGTCCATGCTCGTGAGCAGGATCTCGCCGGCGCCGAGGTCGTGCACCTGCCGGGCCCAGGCGATCGCGTCGAGCCCGGTCGGGTTGCGGCCGCCGTGCGTGAAGACCTCCCATCGGCCGGGGGCCACCTGTTTCGCGTCGATCGCGACCACGATGCACTGGCGCCCGAACTTGCGGGCGGCTTCGAGGATGAGCTGCGGATTCTTCACCGCGGCGGTGTTGAGCGAGACCTTGTCCGCGCCGGCGTTGAGCATGCCGCGGATGTCCTCGACGGAGCGGAGACCCCCGCCGACCGTCAGCGGCATGAAGACCTGGTCCGCGGTGCGTTCGACCACGTCGACCATCGTCGCGCGCCCGTCGCTCGAGGCGGTGATGTCGAGGAAGACCAGCTCGTCGGCCCCTTGCTTCTCGTAGGCGGCCGCGACCGCCACGGGGTCGCCGGCGTCGCGCAACTCCTCGAACCTGACCCCTTTGACCACGCGGCCGGCATGGACATCAAGGCAAGGGATGATGCGGACGGAGAGCATGGCGGACGTCTGGGCTAGGCGGGGCGGGGGCGGAGGTTAAGCCTAAACTACTCCAGGACCACGGTCACCGGCCCGTCGTTGACCAACGTGACCGCCATGTCGGCGCCGAAGACGCCCGTGGGGACGGGGCGACCGAGCAGGGCGCCGAGTTCCCGGACGAAGAGGTCGAAGAGCGGACGCGCGACCTCGGGTTTCGCGGCGCCGTTGAAGGAAGGCCGGTTGCCCTTGGAGAAATCGGCCAGCAGCGTGAATTGGCTGACGGCGAGGGCTTCCGCGCCGGCGTCACGCAGATTGACGCCCATCTTGCCCGCCGGGTCCGGCATCAGGCGGGCCTTCGCGACGTCGGCGGCCAGGCGGCGGACCGTGGCCTCGTCGTCCCCGTGCGCGAGGCCCACGAGGAGCAGGTAGCCCGGGCCGATCCGGCCGACCTCGTGGGCGTCGACGACCACGGCGGCGGAGCGGACGCGCTGGAGGACGACCTTCATCTCAGATCAAGGCCTCGAGGATGGTGCGCAGCTTCATCTCCGTCTCGGTCGACTCGGCCTGGGGATCGGAACCCGCCACGATGCCGGCGCCCGCGAAGGCGCGCGCCGTGGCGCCGTCCAGCCGGGCGCAACGCAAGGCGACGAAGAGCTTGCCGGTCAGGCCGTCCGCCCCGACCCAGCCCACCGCCCCGGTGTACAGCCCGCGGGCATGCGGCTCGAAGCCTGGGATGAAGGGCAGGGCGAGGTCGCGCGGCTTGCCGCCGACGGCGGGCGTCGGGTGGAGCTCGCCGGCCACCTCGAGGAAGCGCCGATCCGCCGGCATGGTGCCTTCGATGGGCGTGCGGAGGTGCATCACGTTGCCCAACCGCAGCAGCTCGGGCGTGCGCGGCACGGCCGCGAGGACGCCGACCATCTTGAGCCGGCGAAGGATCGACGCGGTGACCGCGCTATGCTCGCGCAGGTCCTTCTCGCTGGTCAGCAAAGCTTCGGCCAGACTGGCGTCCTCGGAGGCGGATTCACCGCGCCGGGTGGTGCCGGCGACCGATTCCGTGCGGACGGCCCCGTCGAACAACGAGAGCAAAGTCTCCGGCGTCGCCCCGACCAAGGCCCCTTCCGGTTCGTCGACGAGGAAAGCGTGGCACGGCGGATTGGCGCGCCGCAACCGGTGGAGCGTGGCGTAGGTGTTGAACGCGTCGGCGCGGCGCCAGTCAAAGGCCCGGCTCAGGACGACCTTCTCGAAGGCGCCTTCCTTGATCAGCTCGGTCGCCCGCCTGACCGCCGAGGGGAACCAGTTGCCGCCGACCTCGTTGAGGACCGTCGGGACCGGCGCCCGCGGGGGCGGGGGCGTGGAGCGGTAGGCGAAACGCCGGAACTGCTCGGCGCGCAGCGCGAGACGGGTGGCGCAGCCCAGCCGCGCGGGCTCGGCGAGCGTCACCGTCGTCCGCCCTTGCTCGGTCACGACCTGCCACGAGGGCAGGAACAGCCGGGCATCCATCCCTTGGCTCTCGTTGCCGGGGTAGAAGGGAAAGGTGGCGATGACGCGGGGCTGGGCGCCCACGCAGGTCAGCGAGGCGTGCAGCCGGCGCAGCCACGCGTCCGCGTCCAGGAAGCGCGTCGGGCCACGGCCCGTCCAGGTGGCCAGGGGTGAACCCGCCGCATGGGACCGTTGCCGGGAGGGGTTCTCGAAGTAGCCCCGCGGCGCCGGCTCATCCAACGACTCCAGCACCGCGAGCGCATCGAGCTCGGGCACCTGGAAAGTGTAGGTGACGTAGCCCTCGCCGGCGCGGACCCGCTCGGCCTCCGCCAGGAGGTTGGCTTCGTCGACTGCGGTCAGGTCGGCCACGATTCGACGATGCGAGGAAAGGTCGGTTTGTCCAACTCAGGCCGGCGTCGGCGCCGTCGGCGGCTCGATCGGCGGGAAAAGGATGCACTTTTCGGCGACCTGGGCGCCCGTGCCGACCTGGGACCAGGCCAGTTCGCCGGCATAAGCGGTCGGGACGGGCCGACCGATGTTCTCCAGCAGCTTCGCGGCGATGGTCGGCATGACGGGCAGCAGCAAGGTCCCGATGAGGCGGAGGCCTTCGGCGACGTAGGCCAGGCAGGAATCAAGGCGGGCGCGGTCGGCGGCGTCCGCCGACTTGGCGAGCTTCCACGGGGCCCGGGTCTCGATATAAGCGTTGAGGGCGCTGACGAAGACCCAGAGCGCCTCGAGCGCATGGGAGATCTGGAAGTCGGCGCAGGCTTCGTCGAACTTGACCGAGGTCTCGCCCCAGAGTTTGCGGAGATGCTGCTCGTGCTCCTCGTCGGCGGCCGGCGCGGGCACCTTGCCCGCGTAGTTGCGCCCGACCATGTTCAGGAGCCGGTTGACGAGGTTGCCGAGGTTGTTGCCGAGGTCGGCTTTGTACCGGTTCTCGAAGGTCAGCGGCGAGAAGTCCGCGTCCTGGCCGACCACCATCTCGCGGCAGAGGTAGTAGCGGAAGGCGTCGGTGCCGTGGGAGCGCGCGAAGCCGAGGGTGTCGGTGGCGTTGCCGACGCTCTTCGAGGCCTTCTGGTTGTTGATCGTCCACCAACCATGCACGAGGAGCTGCCGCGGGGGTTCGATCCCGAGGGCCCGGAGCATGCAGGGCCAGTAGACGGCGTGCGGCGGGGAAAGGATGTCCTTGCCGATGACGTGGACGTCCGCGGGCCACAGGTCCTTGCCGACCACGGCCGAGTAGTAGTTGGTCAGCGCGTCGAACCAGACATAGGTGACGAAAGCGCGGTCGAAGGGCAGCTCGATGCCCCAGGTGAGGCGGGTCTTCGGGCGCGAGATGCAGAGGTCGTTCAAGGGTTCCTTGAGGAACTCCAGCACCTGGTTGCGGCGGAAGCGCGGCGTGATGAAATCCGGATGGGCCTGGATGTGGTCGATCAGCCAGCCCTGGAACTGCGACAACTTGAAGTAGTAGTTCTCCTCGGTCGTCTGGGTGACCTCGCCGTAGATCTCCGGCCAGGAGCCGTCCTCGGCCCGGTCCTTGTCGGACAGGAACTGCTCCTGGCGGACCGAGTACCAGCCGGACTTGGTCGCCTTGAAGATCAGCCCTTGGTCGAAGAGGCGCTGCAGGAAATCCTGCACGACGCGCTGGTGGCGCGGCTCGGTGGTACGGATATAGTCGTCGTGGGAGATGTTCAGTTCGCCCAGCATGGCGCGAAAGCCGACCGCGACCTCGTCGACCAGGGCCTGGGGCTCGATCCCGCGCTTCTGGGCCGTCTGTTGCACCTTCTGGCCATGCTCGTCGAGGCCGGTGAGGAAATGGGTGGGGCGGCCGAGGAGGCGCATGCGCCGCGCGATCACGTCGGCGAGGACCTTCTCATAGGCGTGGCCGAGATGCGGGGCGCCGTTGGCGTAATCGATCGCGGTGGTGAGGTAGAACTTGCTAGGCATGGCGGACCCCCGAGGGATAGGGCCGTCGGCGGGGGAGGACAACCCCAGAAGCGGTCGTCAACCGGCGGCGCGGACGATGTGCGGCTCGTAGGCGATCTCGAAACCGTAGGACTGGCCGGCGCGCAGGGCGAGCGGCTTGTCCCGGAGCAAGGTCTGGTAATAGTGGACCTTGCCCCAGCAGGTGCGATGGCGCGGGTCCTCGCTCACGACGCGGGTCTCGGCCCAGGCGGCGTGGAAGTCATCCTTCAGGACCTCGCAACGATGGGACTCGGCGCCCAACACCAAGGCGTTGCCCGGGGTCATCCGGGAATGGGTGGCGGCGATGGGGAGGACCAGGCGGAATTCGTCGAGGGTGACGGCGGCCTTCGCGGTCAGCAGGAAGCGACCGACGATCCGTCCGCCGTTGAACTCCCAATCGACCTTGAGCGAGGCGACGTTGGCGGACAGCTTCTCGTCCCGGTCGATGAGGTCGGGTTGCTCGTAGCGGAAATGGTAGGTGCCGGCCTTCGCGCCCATGGCCACCTGCGCGTTCTTCCCGTAGAAGGACGGCGTGAAGGCGCGACCCGCGATCGTGAATTCGGGGAGGAACGGGCTGACCGTCTGGTTGGCCGGCCAGTCGAACACGCCCGGCATATGCGGGAAGGCGAGCGAATCGCTGGCGCGGTGGACGCCGGCGGAGACCAAGGGCAGGATGACATGCAGGCCCGAGGTCGGGTCCTGGTAGGAGAGCAGGCCTTGCTCCTTGCGCGGGGACTTGTCGAAGGAGAAGAAGCGGCAGACGGCGGCCTTGCCGGCCGGCTTCACGACCTCCATCGCGCCGCCGATGGTCTTGGCCAGGCGCGACCACTGCGAGAGGTAGCGCGCCGCGTCGAAGTTCGCCATGCGCGTCGTGTGGCCCGCGATGGTGTCCCGTTCGGCGTCGCGGACCACGATCAGACCATGTTCGGCGTCGAAGAAGGTGGTGAAGAAGTTCGCGTACAGGCGACGGACCAGGTCGCGGGCCAGCGCCTCCTTGTCGACGGCGATCCAGCGGTCGCGGAGCGCCTGCAACAGCAGGGTGACGCAGTGCATCTGGCCGTAGGCGCCGATGCCGCGGCCATAGCACCAGCCGAGGCCGTCCTCGCGGGTGGTGTCGAGGATCACGCGCAGGTACTTCTCGGCGTGGGTCCGGAGCTTCGGCAGCTTCTGGTCGCGCAACTGGATGTTGGCGTGCAGCTGGAGGGCTTGGCGGATGAAGATGAGGGCCACGACGCCGTAGAGGTCGAAGGCGCCGCCGAGATTGTCGGGGTGGGCGGCGCGGGACGCCTCGTCATGGAAGCCGCCGGAGGAACTGGCGTTGATGCGGTCGACGAAACGGTCCACGAGCGGGCCGGTCTCGTCCTTCTTGGTCAGGCCGAAGGAGAAGCGGCAGACGGCCTTGGCGATGTCGAAGGCCTGCACGTGGTCATGGTGGTCGTGCTCCACGGCGAGTCGCTCGTCGATGAGCTGACGGGTCGCCTCGTCGAGCTTCTCCCAGACGGGGTTGCGCTCGCGGGTCGGGCCGAACGCGAGGAGGCCGAGGCAGGCGAAGGCCATGCCGTTGTCGGATCCCTTGCTCAGCCTCACCTGGGCCGTGATGGTGCGCGCGACGATCTCGACGATGTTGGCGCGATCAAGGGTCAGCTCGCCGGTGGCACGGTAATATTCGCCGAAGGCGAGGGCGGCGTGCCCCGGTTCATCGGCGCGGGAGACTTCCCCGGCGACGGGGGTGACGGTGCCGTCCGCGGCCAGGGAGCCAAGATTGAGTTTGAGGAGGGCCTTGGTCTGGTCCAGGCACTGGCTCGCGAAATTCTGCATGCGTAAGGGTTCTGAATCGGTGGCGACGCCCACCCTGTCAATCCCCTCCGTAAAAAAATCGTAAGTTTGGGGGCGGGGGCCGACTTCCGGGCCTTTTTCCTTGGGATCAGGGCTGGAAATCTACCTCGACCGGGCAAGTGGCGATCCGGGCCTGGAGTCTCGCCTGGGCCCGCAGCGGCCACCATCGGTAAAGGTGGATATCGATGGGCTTCCACAGGGCTACCCAGCCGCCGATGGTCAGGCCCTCGCGGACCCAGTCGAGCCAGTTGGGTTGGGGCGGAAGCAGCCCCCGCAAGGCGAGCGTCGCCGCGAGGAACACGAGACCGATGACCAAGGCGGTCCGACCCTCCCGGAGCAGCTCCTGCAGTTCCCGTCGGGTGACCTCGCCCCGGTAGGCGAAATAATGCGAGATCGACTGTTGGACCAGCTCGGCGACGGCGGGATCCGGCGCTTGATGCAGGACGACGCGGAGGCGCAGGGGTTCGAGCGCTTGGGCCCGATGCTCGCGGGCCCAGCTGACGATGAATTCCTCGGCGTCGTGGTCGAGGTCGCGTTCATGGAACGGGGAGGGGTCCATCGTGTTGAACAACTGCCCGACGTTGTTCAGCCGGAGCACGATGAGACCGGGGGGCGTTTCCATCGCCTATCCTCCTCCGGGCGGGTGCAGTTGGTCGATGAAGAAACGCAGGCGTTTGGCCCGCATGGCCGGCTGCTCGCAGGCCCCGTGGCCGGCCCCGGGGACGACTTCGAGCTGGAAGAGGTCCTTCTTGCCCGCGGCCACCAGCGCGTCGCGCAGGTCGTAGGTGCACTTCACGTCGACGTTGGAATCGGACTCGCCGACCGTCAGGAAGAGACGACCGCGCAGGCGGGCCGCCTCGGTCGCGCAGGAATTGGCCGCGTAGGCGGGGCCGACGGGGTAGCCCATCCACTGCTCGTTCCACCAGAGTTTATCGACACGGTTGTCGTAGCAGCCGCAGTCGGCGGCGCCCGCCCGGTAGAAATCGCCGTGCAACAGGAGCGCGTGCACCGTGTTCTGCCCGCCGGCCGAGCCGCCGAAGATGCCCACGCGCCCCAGATCCATGGCCGGTTCGGCCTTGGCGAATTCGGTGAGCCAGCGGATGCGGTCCGGGAAGCCGGCGTCCTTGAGGTTGCGCCAAGCCTCCTGGTGGAATTCGCGACCCCGGTTCCAGGTCCCGCGGCCGTCGATCTGCACCGTGTAGAAACCCTTGAGGGTCGGCTCCCGGTGGTTGTTGTTCCAGAAGGCGAAACTTGTCGGCACGAACGAGTCCTGCGGCCCGGCGTAGATGTGCTCGAGCACCGGGTATTTTTTCCTCGGATCGAACGGGTAGGGGCGGTTGACGACCCCCCAGATGTCGAACTTGCCGTCGCGGTCCTTGGTGTGGAAGCGGATCGGCTCCTGCCAGCCCGCGGCCTTGAGCTTGTCCAGGCTGCCCGAAGCCAAGGTCGCCAGCGCGCGACCATCGGCGGCGGCCCGCAGCGTGAACGTCGGGGCGAGGTCGACGCGCGAGGCGGTGTCGATGAAGTACTTGCGCCCGGGCGCGAACTCGGTGGCATGCTGCGCGTCGCCCGGGGTGAGGTCCACCGGGGCGCGGCCGTCGAGGTCGGTCCGGTAGAGGTGCTGGTGGTAAGGGTTCTCGCCCGGGTGGCGGCCAAGACCGACGAACAGGATCACGCCGGTCTTCACGTCGACATCGACGACGTGCTTGACCAGTCCCGGCCCGGAGGTCACGGCCCGGATCGTCTTTCCGCCGACCAGGTCGACGAGGTAAAGGTGGTTGAAGCCCGTCCGCTCGGAGGCCCAGAGCGCGCGGTTCTCATCCAGGTCGCGCCGGTAGCGGCTCCCGTAGGTGTACACGAATTTAGGATCTTCCTCGACGAGCAGCTGGCGCCAGGCCCGCGTCTCCGCGGAGAATTCGACGATCCCGTGTCCCGTGAAACCTCGTTTGACGAACTGGGTCCGTAGTCGCCGGCCATCCGCGGTCCAATCCAGGCGGTCCGTGTTCATCGTCAATGGCAGGACCGTCCGGTCCGGCGTCGAGGGGACCTCGCCCGCGACGGAGAAGACCCACGGGAGCCGCTCCGTCTTGTCATCCCCGGGTTTCTCGTAGGGAATGTCCTTCTTCGTTCCTTTGACCGAATCGACCACGGTGTACTGGCGGATCGGCAGGACGCGCTCGCGCCACAGCGCGAAATGCCTGCCATCCGGGGCCCATGAAATCGGCCCCACCCAGCCGTCCTGCGGTTTGCCGTCTTGCGTGAGGGCCCGCGAAGTCTCGGGCCGGGCTTCCTCCGTGAGGAGGACGTTGCCTTCCTTGAGGCTCACCCGCCACTTGCCGTCGGGGGAGCGCTCGCCGAGCTTCGTCGAGGAGACGATGTATTCCCGGCCCACGTAGCGATTGCGCCCGCTGGCGGAGCTCTCGGGAACCTTGGCCGGCTTGGCCGCGGTCAGTTTGCCATCCTTCTCGAGAACCCAGGCATTCGCGTCGTTCTCCAGTCGCAGGCGGCCATCATCCAGCGGCACGACGCGGTTGAACGGGAACTTGGTGGGCGGGGTCTGTCCGGGCGTCAGCCCGGCGAAGGCCGTGGCGAGCTTCGCCGGATCGAAAGCCGGCCGGACCTCGCCGGTCGCGCAGGTCGCGTGCTTCCAGGTCGGGTTGGGGTTGCCCCGCTCCGAGAAGACCAGGTACTCCCCGTTGTCCGACCAGCGCAGGTTTTCCAGCCGCGTAGCGGGAGCTTGCCAATACCAGGCATCGAATTGCTTCTGCCAGTCGGCGACCTCCGCCGGTGCGGAGAGGACCAGCAGCGGTAGCCAAAGCAGGGCGAGGCGGAGGGGCATGGGGCTAGGACACCCGCCCGCGGCCCGGGTTCAACCAAACTTGCGTCAGCCTACTTCTTGGGCTTCTTGTCCTTGGCGCCCAAGGTGCCGAGGTAGGCGACGACATCGCGGATCTCTTCCGGGCTCAGGATGCCCAGCATCGGCGGCATCACGGAAACCGGCGGGGTGCGGCTGGCCAGCCGTTCGGCGGGGACGGAGCGCTTGGTCCCGTCCGGGAGGCGCAAAGCGTAGGACTTGCTCAGCAGGCCCGGCTCCGAGGTGACCACGCCGGCCACCGCCTCCCCGTCCTTCAGCGTCAGGGTCTCGAAACCGAAGCCCGGGACGATCTTGGCGGACGGGTTGACCAATGACTCGGCGAGCTCGGCGGCGGACCGCTGGGTGCCGACCGCCTTGAGCGACGGACCGACCTCGCTGCCTTCGTCCGACTCGAGACGGTGGCAGGCGGTGCAATTGGCAGCGAGGTGCTCGTTGGCGATCTGGCGCCCGCGTCGGGGGTCGCCCCCGGTCGTGAGCAGCTCGTAGGGCAGGTCCGGACGGGCGAGCTGCGCCGGTGAGCGCTTGATGGCGAGGTAGCGTCGGAAGGCTTCCTGGACGGCGGGCTCGGTCGAGTTCTGGGCGAAGCCGTAGACGTCGAGACGGACCGAGGCGTCCAGCCGTTCCTTCGCGAGACGTTCGACGAGAGCCAGGCGCGGCGGGCCCGCGGCGGGTTCGGTGGAGCGGGCGATGATCGCCACGGCGGCCTGGCGTTCGGCGGGCTTGGCGCCCTTGCCTTCGAAGATGCGTTGGGCGGCCGCGAGCGCTAGGTCGGGGGCGACGCGTCCCAGCTGGGTCAGGGCCTCGACCCTCACTTCGAGCGGACTGGTCTCGGCGGTCGCGGCGACCAGGGCGGCCCGGACCTCCGTGGCGGCGTCGGTCTTCGCCGCGAGCAGCCGGAGCACCTGGAGCTTGACCGCGGAGGTGACCTGGGGCGCGCCCGCGATCTGGAGCAATTCCGGGGTCGGGACATCGAGGCCATACTTCACGAGCAACTCCACCCCGGAAGCCTTCAGGGAAGGGTCCTGATAGGAGAGGAGCTTGGCTTGACCCGCGCGCAGGACGGCCGCCAGCGGGGCAAGGGGTCGTTCGGGGTAGCGTCGAGCCGTCCCATCCACCAGGTCGAGCACCGGCGGCGAGGGGAAGACCAGCATGGTCTGCAAGGCTTCCGCGAGCAGCGGTGAGGACTCGGGCTGGGCTTGGATCCAGGTCAGCAGGCGGGCGGCGGCCTCGGGGGTCCCGGCCCGGAGGTTCTGGTTGATGGCTCGGCGCAGGGCCGTCGTGGGCAAGGCGGCGGGCGGGGCCGTGACGAGACCGGCCAAGGCTGCCTGGGCGGCGGGCACACCTTCGTCATCGTGGATCGCGCGGATCGCCTCGTTGAGCACGTCGCGGTGCGGGGAGGCGAGCAGTTGCCCGAGCGCCGGGGAACGGCGGCGCGCCAAGGCCAACGTCGCAAAAGTGGCTTTCGCCGCATCGGGGCCCAGCGCCAAGGCGAGCAAGGCTGACTCCGTCTGCGTACCCGCCAGGCCGACGACCAAGCCGTGGCGCAGCCAGGGCATCCGCAGGTCCGCGCCGGCGTCGTGGAAGAAGGTCGCGATCACGGGTCGGCTTGCGGGCAGGGCCGACTCGCCGACTCGCAGGCGACCGAGGGTGAGGGCCGCCTGCATGCGGAGCCGTGGGTTGGCCGCGGCGAGCTGGGCGCCGATCCGCGCGGCGATCAGATCGTCGATCTCGCCCTCCTTCGTCAGCCGGTTCCCGGGCGGCATCTTGCCTTCCGCCAGCACCTTCAGCAACTGGACGCGCAGCTCCTCCGACTCGTCGGCGAGCAGTTCGGCGACGCCGTGCAGGTCCGCGAGCTTGCCGTGGCGCAGCCCCATGCCCCAGCCCCAGATCGCGTGGATGCGGGCCGGCAACGGCTGCTTCGGGTCGCGGGCCGCGGCGAGGAGGTCCGCCCAGGCGCCGAGACGGTCAAGACGGAGCGTGGCGTTGATGCGCACGCGCTGGTCACGGTGCGAGAGCAGCGCCATCAGGCGATCCTTGGGCAGGGGCGCGGACAGCGGCAGCGACAGGATCTCCTTCGAGACCGGGTCGGTCTGGCCAGCCACGTCCATCCGCCAGATGGCGCCCTTGCCGTCGAGCGGGTAGCCGCCGATCCAGTCGGCGAAATAAGCGCGACCATCGGGGGCCCAGCTCATGCCGATACCCATGATGCCGGTGCTGATCGTGCGGAGCCCGGTCATCTTGAAGCCATCCGCCGCCGGCTCCAAGGTGAAGGCGTCCATCTTGCCGTTCGGGAACTGGTCGAGGATGAAATGCCCGCGCAAAGTCCCGTCCAACGCATGCCCGGGCTCATGGAGGAAGCCCGCGGGGCCGTCCGAGTAGTTCGCGATCGGCGGGGTGAAGCAGAGCGGCTGGTCGGGGGCGCCGGCGGGCTGCCAGATGTTCTCCCGCATCCAGCGGCTGTTCAACTTCATGAACTGGCTGTGGCAGCGCCAGCCGGAGTCGGACCCCTCGACGAGGTAGACCAGCCGCTCCCGTTCCTTCGGCTGATCCGCGTCGTTGTCGACGCCGATGATGTTCCCGAGGTCGTCGAAGGCGATCTCCTGCAGGTTGCGGATGCCGGAGGCGAAGACCTCGAAGCCGGAGCCGTCGGGCTCGCAGCGGAGGACCGAGCCGGTGTGAGGGTAGAAGAAGCGCTTGCCCTCCTGGCTGGTGACGTTCGCGCCCTTGTCCCCGATGGTCCAGTAGATGCGGCCGTCCGGCCCGAGGCGCAGGCCGTGCATGTCGTGGCCGGCGTAGGCGATGTGGGCGCCGAAGCCCGTGCAGACGAGCTCCTTCACGTCGGCGACGCCGTCCCCGTCGGTATCCTTCAATCGCCAGAGGTCCGGCTGCACCGTCACGTACACCCACCCGTCGTGGTAGAGGATGCCCGCGGCGATGCCGCCGCCCACGGGGTTGAAGCCCTCGGCGAAGACCGTGACCTTGTCGGCCACGCCGTCGCCGTCGGAGTCGACCAGCTTGTAGATCCGTTCCTTGTGGATCACGAGGTCGCGCCAGTCGACGCTGCCGTCGCCATCATGGTCCTTGAGGCTGCCCTGCGGACCCCGCATCGCCCCCGGGGCCATGACCCGTTTGTAGAAAGCCTCTTTCTCGATCGGCGAGGTCAGCGCCTGGTCATCGGCGATCCATTGCGTGTGCTCGCGGATGTCGAGGTCCGCGACCTTCCGTCGCGTCGTCGAGGTCGCGTAGACCGCGCCGGTCTCGTCGACCGTCACCGCGACGGGATCGGGGACGTTGATCGCCCCGGACCATCTCACCGGTTTCACCTCGGCCGCCGGCAGGATCGACGCGAGGCAGAGCAGGGCGAGGGGCGGACGCATGGAGAAAATCTCAACCCACCAGGACCAGGTAGAGTTCCTTCGGGCCGTGGGCGCCCAGGACCAGGATCCGCTCGATGTCGCCGGTGCGGCTCGGTCCGGTGATGAAGGAAAGCATGCTCGGCATCCGTTCCCCGTGGCGTTCGCGAACCTGTTCCAGGGCCGCGGCGAGATCCGGCACGACCTGGTCGACGCGGGCGATGACCACGTGGACGTGGGGCAGGATGGAGAGGGCCCGGCCCCCGGAGGAGGCGCTGGAGACCAGGATCGAGCCCAGTTGGGCGACGATCGACTCGCAGGAGGTGATCCCGGCGTCGCAGCCTTCCAGTTTCTGCTTCTCGAAGGTGGCGTCGGCCTCCCAGCCCGGGCAGGGCAACGCCTGGGCGACGCCGCGGACCAGCGGATCGCCGTGATAGGCGACCTTCCGCCACTGCTTGGTCGCGGCGAGCTCCGCGACGGCGCGCGCGGCGGCGGCCTCGTCGGGCACGCGGACGAGGACGGCCTTCAGCTTGGCCAGTTGCTCGGAAAGGATCGCGAGGCTGGCCGCGGCGGTCTCGCCTCCATCCGGCAGCCAGGGCTTGCCGATGACCACCGGCTGGCCGGTGGTGGCCTCGGACTTGAAGTGCGGCTTGGGGGCCTTGACCTTGAGCGCCTCGCGGATGCGGGCGAAGATATCGCCGCGGGCGTCAGCCATGGCGGGACTCCTTCCATTGTTCGCGGAACGACTTCGCGGGAGCCTTGGGGAGGTCGCGGGTCTTCATCCACGCGCGGAGGTAGGGGAGCGGCAGTTTCTGCAGCAACGGCAGCGTCGCGCGGAAGACGCGTCCGCCGAGGGCGAACAGGCGCGGCCGGCGGATGACGAAGTCGAAGCCCCCGTGGAAGAGGCGATCGAACCACGTCGGCGACTCCTTGGCGGCGTTGCGGCGGTTATGCAGCAGGTGGTGGTGGAGGTCGATGCGGACCGGGCAGGCGTCGGTGCAGGCCCCGCAGAGCGAGGAGGCGCCGGAGAGGTGGTTCCACTGCTTGAGCCCGCGCAGGTGCGGCGTGATCACCGAGCCGATCGGGCCTTGGTAGGTCGTGCCGTAGGCGAGGCCCCCGATGTTCTTGAAGATCGGGCATACGTTCAGGCAGGCGCCGCAACGGATGCAGTGGAGCGCGTCGCGCTGCTCGGGGTCGGCCAGGAGCCGGGTGCGCGCGTTGTCGAGCAGCACCAGGTGGAACTGTTCCGGGCCGTCGCACTCGCCTTTCTTCCGGGGGCCGGAGTAGAGCGTGTTGTAGCACGTCATCGGCTGGCCCGCGCCGGCGGTCGCCAGCATCGGCAGCAGCACGGCGAGGTCGTCGAGGTTGTTCACGACCTTCTCGATGCCGGACAAGGCGATGTGGATGCGCGGCAGGGCGGCCGTGAGGCGGGCGTTGCCTTCGTTCTCCGTGATCGAGATCTGCCCGGTCTCGGCGACGAGGAAGTTCGCCCCGGTGATGCCGATGTCGGCGTCCACGTAGAGCTGGCGCAAGTGGCGCCGGGCGATCATGGTGAGCTCCTCGGGACTGTCGGTCGGCGCCGTGCCCAGGTGCTTGGTGAAGAGCGCGCTGATCGCCTCGCGCTTCACGTGCATGCACGGGAACACGAAGTGATAGGGGGCCTCGCCGCGCAGCTGCTGGATGAACTCGCCCAGGTCGCTCTCCACGACGCCGTAACCGGCCTTCTCCAGGGCGTCGTTGAGGTGGATCTCCTCGGAAGTCATGCACTTCGACTTCACGATGGCCTTGGCCTGGGCGTCCTCCGCGATCCGCAGGATGATGGCGCGCGCTTCGGCGGCGTCGCGGGCCCAGTGGACCACCCCGCCGTTGCGCTCGAAGTTGGCCGTGAACTTCTCGAGCTGGTTGGCGAGGTCGTTGACCGCCGTCCACTTCGCGAGGGAGGCCGCGTCGCGGGCGCGCTCCCAGTCGCGGAAGCGGGCCTTCTGGAGGTCGCGGTTCAGGTAATAGCCGCCGAGGGCCTTCCGGATGAAGGCGCGCTGCTCGCCGTCGGCCGCGTTGACCGTGGCGTCCTTGAGGAAGATGGACTTGGCGTCGGACATCGGTTCAGGCCTCGTGGGCGAGGACTTCCGCGAGGTGGAGCGGCAGGATGGGTTTGCCTTCGCGGGAGAGCCAGCCGCCGATCTGGAGGAGGCAGGACGGGTCGGCGGAGACCACGTAGTCGGCGCCGGTGCGGGCGAGGGCGCCGCCCTTCACCTGGACCATGGCCGTCGAGATCATCGGGAACTTGGCGGAGAAGAGCCCGCCGAAACCGCAGCAGGAATCCCCCTCCTCGGTCTCGATCAGCTCGAGGCCCTTCACGGCTCGCAACAGCCGGCGCGGCTCCTCCTTGAGGCGGAGCTCGCGCAGGGCGTGGCAACCATCATGGTAGGTGACCTTCTTGGCGAACGAGGCGCCGACGTCGGTCACGCCGAGCTTGTTCACGAGGAATTCCGCGAATTCGTAGGTCCGGCCGGCGAGGTCCGCCGCCGCGGCCGCGTGCGGGGTGTCCTTGAGCAGCTCCGGGTAGAACTTCTTGATCATCGCCACGCAGGAACCCGAGGGGCCGACGACCACCTCGGCCCCGCGGAAGACCTCCAGGGCGCGGATGGCGCCGCGGCGGGCCACGTCCCATTGGCCGGAATTGAAGGAGGGCTGGCCGCAGCACGTCTGCTCCGCCCGGAACTCGACCTGGTGGCCGAGGCGCTCCAGCACCTTGACCGTCGCCAGGCCGACCTGAGGGGTCAGCTGGTCGACGAAGCAAGGGACGAAGAGGGAGACGCGCACGGGATCAGCGCAGGAACGCCTCGTGGAGGCCGCCGTCGACGGTGATGATCTGGCCGGTCGTCTTGCTGAGGCGGTTGGTCACGAGGAGGAAGTAGGCTTCGGCCTGGTCGGCGGGGGTGATGGGGTTCTTGGTCAGGGTGCGATCGGCGTAGAAGCGGGAAAGCTTCGTGGTCAGCGAATCGGTCGCCTCATCATCGGTGTAGGGAATGTTGTACTTCGCAAGCGACGCGATCACTCGGTCGCGCGGGAACATCGCCGAACCCTGGACGACCGTGGCCGGGGCCACGCCGTTGACGCGGACGAGGGGGGAGAGCTCCATGGCCAGCTCGCGGACCAGGTGGTTGGCGGCGGCCTTGGAGGTGTCGTAGGCGACGGAGCCCTTCTTGGCCACGGCGGCGTTCGCGCTGGTGGTCAGGACCAGGTTGCCGCGGAGGCCCTGTTCCTTCCAGGTCTTGAACGCCTCGTCGGCGACGAGGTAGCTGCCGGTGACGTTGAGGGCGAAGGTGAGGGCCCACTTGTCGTCGGGGATGTGACCGGTGGTGTCGGGCGAGACGAAGATGCCGGCGGTGACGCAGATGGAGTCGAAGCCGCCATAGGCGAGCGCGACCTGGTCGAGCATCCTGCGGATGGAGGCGCGGTCCATGATGTCGCCGGCGAGGCCGATGGCGGGGCCGCAGTTCGAGAGGCCTGTGCCGGCGACGCCGATGCCCGTGCCGAGCTTGTCGGTGATCTCCTTGGCGGTGGCCTGGGCGGCCTCGACGTTCTTGTCGACGCAGACGATGTGGGCGCCTTCCTTCACGAGGCGGTGGGCGGTCTCCTTGCCGATGCCGGACCCGGCGCCGACGACGACGATGACCTGGCGGGCGAGCTCCTTCTCGGCCGGCATGCGCTTCAGCTTCGCTTCCTCGAGCAGCCAGTATTCGATGTCGAAGGCCTCCTGCTGGGGCAGGGCGATGTACTGGTCGATGGCCTCGGCGCCGCGCATGACCTCGACGGCGCAGTTGTAGAACTCGGCGGTGACGCGGGATTCGGACTTGTCCTTGCCCCAGGCGATCATGCCGA
>Ga0222712_10001066_pt1 | contig 35105 bp, 33 predicted proteins | sample C33_657DmetaG_FD_165043 | JGI IMG/M metagenome (GOLD analysis project Ga0222712, IMG submission 165043) | Estuarine water microbial communities from San Francisco Bay, California, United States - C33_657D | ecosystem: Environmental > Aquatic > Marine > Unclassified | place: USA: California...
CTTCGGTGACTGATTCTGAAGTAAAGAGGCGTTTTGACATTGTCCTAACCTAACTGAAGAAGGGCTTCATCGAGTAGTTGGTGAGCTAGCGTGTCTTTGGTGGTCTCTGCCACCTTCTTGGGTTCCTGACCTCGAACCAAGATAAATCCATGAGTTGTCTCGCTATTAAAGATATCTCCCCCAGAAACATCGTTGAGATAGAGGATGTCGGCACCTTTAGAAACCATCTTCTCCTGTGCTGCCTCAAGATTTTCGGAAGTCTCAGCTGCAAATCCGACAATTATTTGTCGAGATTTCTTCGCCGAAATTGTGCGCAAAATATCTGGATTCTCGACTAGGACTATATTTATAAATTCGTTCTTCTTAATCTTCGCTTCCGCTATCTGCTCGGGACGTGCATCTGCGACGGCTGCTGACATCACCAAAATGTCTGAGCCATCAAATTCTTCTTCTAATGCTGAAAGCATTTGTGCTGCACTCTCAACTTTGACCATCTTCACGCCTTGGATATCGGCAATATTTGAATTAGCAGAGATAAGAGTTACTTGAGCTCCACGTTGCTGCGCAGAACGTGCAACTGCATACCCTTGCTTTCCAGATGATTGATTTCCAATATATCGAACCGGGTCGATCGCTTCGCGGGTTCCGCCTGCGGTGATGAGTACTCTCTTTCCGAGGAGATCTGAACGTGAGCCCGTGATCTCGGCGAACTCCCCCAGAATGCGTGACGTCTCAGGAAAACGTCCCTGACCAACATCGCCAGAGGTAAGTGCACCAGTGTCTGGATCCATCACGTGATAACCGCGGTTTCGCAACGTTGTGACGTTTGCCTTAGTCGCTGCGTCGCTCCACATCTCGGGATGCATGGCAGGAACGATCAACACAGGTGAATTTGACGCAAGGATTACATTTGTGAGCAAATCATCTGCGCGTCCCGCTGCAATTCTCGCCATGAGATCGGCGGTCGCAGGTGCAATGATGATGAAGTTGGAGTTCTTTGCAAGGGACACATGGCGGATTTCTTCTACGCTTTCAAAGACTTCTGTAGTTACCTTGCGACCTGAAAGCGCCTCCCACGTTGCCGAACCAACGAAGTTCAAGCTTGAAGGGGTAGGTACAACAGTTACACCAAAACCAAGATCACGTAAACGGCGGAGAAGATCGCAGGATTTATATGCCGCAATGCCGCCACCAACGCCGAGAATTACTTCACGGCCGAAACCTTGCATGGTGGCTTTACCTAAGAATTAGGCGGTTGGTTCTAGATTTTCAATAGTCAAAAGACCTTCGTTGATTTCGCGAAGTGCAATTGACAATGGCTTCTCGTGAACGTGTGTATCTACTAGCGGTCCCACATATTCAAGAAGGCCTTCACCGAGCTGTGAGTAGTACGCGTTAATTTGGCGAGCACGCTTTGCTGCATAGAGAACAAGGCTGTACTTAGATCCAGCCTTATCGAGAAGTTCGTCGATAGGTGGGTTTGTGATTCCATCCATGTGTGCGCTCATCTGTACTCCTGTGTTTCGTAGCAATTAAGGCTCTGCGGTTCTGGCAGCCTATTTAGGCAGATGCGAATTCTATCAGGGATGCGACTACCCCATCGACCTGGTCATTGATGAGGACCTTATCGAAGAAAGAGGCGGCGGCCATCTCTTCTTGAGCCAAAGCTAAGCGGGCTGCTCGTCGCTCTGGGCTATCGGTCCCGCGACCTTCGAGGCGAGAAACGAGCTCTTCCCATGTAGGTGGCTCGAGGAAGACGAGTATTGCTTCTGGAACCTTTGCTTTTACTTGCTTGGCTCCTGCGATCTCGATTTCAAGTAGGACACTTTTTCCTTCACGTAGTGAATCTTCAACAGCTTTTCGTGGAGTGCCGTAACGGTTACCTGCAAACTCTGCCCACTCTAGGAATTCGTTGGATGCAATGGCATCATCAAATTCTTCATTTGAATAGAAGTGATAGTCGATTCCATTTACCTCATTGAAACGAGGCGCACGAGTAGTTGCGGAGACGCTGACAAAGAAAGGTGAAGCTTCTTTTAGCACCTTTGCGACAGTGCTTTTACCTACGCCGCCGGGTCCTGAAAGTACGACCAACTTGCCAAGAGTAAGCCCAGAAGGAATCTTGAACTCATTCTCTAGGGACTCCAATTGATGTCTGCCAAGTCCCTGTATCCGACGCGTTAAAGAAATTCCAAGACGTTCCAGAATCGATTTGCCGCGAATTTTTCCAACACCATTCATCGATTCAACGAGTTCGAGCACTCGCATTTTGGCGATCGCTTCATCATCTTTCGACATGGTGACGACATCGGTTATCGAGAGCTCTCCGCTTTTTACACGCGCTTTAACAGCGGCTCTAATCTGACGTGACTCTTTTGCCTTTGCAAGCGCTCGGGCACGCTCTTCTGCTGTTAGTTGTGGAGGTGCGCCCATGGGATAAATCTAGTTGAGAATCTCGTCTGCGATGAATCGCGCCTTGGACTTCATCGCTTGCGCCCCATCGGACCATGCTTTAGTTATCGGGCGACCAATCACCACAAAAGAAGCGCCCGCAGTAATTGCATCCTTGGGAGTCATGGTGCGCTTCTGATCATCGCTTCCCACCTCAGAGAGAGGGCGGACTCCCGGAGTAATTATGTGAGGTGTTGGTCCTACTGCTGAACGGATTGCCGCGATTTCAAGTGGTGAGCAGACAATCGCTCGCGCACCAGCGTCAACTGACATCTTCGCTAGAGCCACCGCGCTCTCTAAGGCTGGATTTCCGTAACCGATTTCAAAGAGATCTTCTTCTGACAGTGAGGTCAAAATCGTTACAGCAGTGACATCGGTTGCAGGAACTGCGTCCACCGCAGCCTTCACCATTGCTCGACCACCAGATGCGTGGACAGTGAGGAATCTTGGTTTCAGGTTTTCAATTGCCTTGGCTGCCCCTTGGACTGTGTGAGGAATATCGTGAAGTTTGAGGTCTAGGAATATGTCCGCATCGGTCTCGGACTGAATAGAACGGACACCCTCTTGGCCGAACGATAGGAAGAACTCGAGGCCTAACTTATAAACACTCACGGATTCTTGGGTTGCTGCAACCCATCGCTTTGCAATCTCGATATCTGGAGTATCGACAGCAAGAATTATTGGGGCTTTCATCACGCCTCTTCTCTATGTGCGTAGCCAATGGCTTGTTGCAAAGTGGCGAAACCACGAGCTGCAAGGAGGTCGCGCAACTCATTCTGAATCTCGATAAGCGCTGATGGGTTTCCGAAACTTGCTGTACCCACAGAAACTCCTGATGCACCAGCCAGAATTAGTTCAAGTGCATCACGTCCTGATGCGACTCCCCCCATTCCAAGAATTGGAACTTTAGGGAGGGCGGCGTGAACCTGATAGATCGCGCGCACTGCAACGGGCTTAATTGCCGGGCCTGAAAGCCCACCTGTCTTGCCACCAAGATGTGGTCGCATTGAATCGATATTAATTACCATGCCTAAGACCGTATTGATAAGTGCTAATCCATCAGCACCAGCGTCAACGACGCCTCGTGCGATTGATGGTAGATCGGTCACATCGGGTGAAAGTTTCGCGATGATTGGTAGATCGCCGCCGATTGTCTTTCGTACTCCGTCAATCACGCGCCTTGAAGCATCAGGATCGCATGCAAATACAAGGCCACGATTTTCAACATTCGGACAAGAGATATTTACTTCAACAGCGCTGATACCTGAGACGGATCGAAGCTTGCGAGCGAGCGTTGAATACTCTTCAACTGTCTCACCTGCGATAGAAACGATGACTCGTGCCTTTTGCTCTAATAACCAAGGAACATCGTTAGCTAGAAATGAGTCGATGCCGGGACCTTGCAGACCAATCGAATTGAGCATTCCTGATGGAGTTTCAGCCATGCGAGGCGTAGGACGTCCATGGCGTGGCTTACTCATCACAGACTTGGTCACGACAGCGCCAATCTGGTTGAGTGGGAAGAACTGAGCTAACTCTTTTCCGCTGCTCGCGCAACCGCTTGCTGTAAATAGTGGTGCAGGGAACCAGGCGTTTCCGAGAGTTGTAGACATATCTACTGGCAGAGTCATGCGAGAGCCTCCGGAACTTTTCCTACAAGGTCCCAGCGCACATTGGCGCCATCCATCACCGGACCATCGATACACGATCTCAGCATCGATGTTGTTCCATCGTCGTTCTGCACTGGCAATACACAGGTCATGCAGATACCAACACCACATGCCATGGATTCCTCTACGGCGCATTGATGAATTACCTCGGTGTCTGCAACTAAAGCAGTGATGGCAGAAAGCATCGCCATTGGTCCGCAAGAGTAAATGACATCGATATTTCGATCTCGCACAATGTCCAAAAGATTTTCAGTAACGCGTCCGGTTTCGCCCATAGAACCATCTTCAGTGTAAATCTTTAGCGAATTAACCGAGCGCTTTCCTTCCATCGGTGCATAAATCTTTGTACCGACACTTGCGCCCAACAACATATCAACTTTGCAGCCACGGCCCTTAAGAACATCTGCCAGGCCAAAGAGCGGAGCAGAACCGTATCCACCACCTATGAGAAGAGCGTTGATTGGTTCTGTAGGAATTCCAAAGGCGGTTCCAAGGGGTGCGATGATGTCTATCTCAGCGCCTTCTTGTTGCGAGCAGAGCCACTTACTTCCAGAACCATGCGGGGCAACAATGAGCTCCATCGTCCCGCCATATTGAGAATTATCTGCAACTCGAGAGATAGCAAATGCGCGACGCAAAATCATCTTCGATGTGTCGCCACCAACTCGTATGGCAACGAAATTACCTGGACGACAGCTCTTTACGATATCTCCAACGTTGAGAAGGATTTGGTGATAGGCACCAATACGCTTATTGGAAACTATCGTCACAATCTGCTGAAGTGCGTTCTTATTGATAGTCGCCATTAACGTTTCAACCATTCTTGAATTGGAGAAACACTTAGCTCGCCAGCTTGCAAGGCTTTGATTCCTTCGACAGCTGCACTGAAGCCAGCCGTTGTTGTGATGATTGGAATTGATCGTTGCACAGCAGCGGTGCGAATGGCCCAACCATCAGCTCGGGTTCCCCGCCCTACGGGAGTATTAATGACAAGATCAATATCTCCTGCGTTGAGCATTTCGACAATTGTCTTCTCGCCCATTGGTCCGGTTCCCTGAGAATTCTTGCGAACAACCACCGTAGATACTCCGTGCTGAGCAAGATAGGAAGCAGTTCCATCCGTTGCAAGGAGTCTGAATCCGAGAGCAGATAAACCTTGAGCAGGTGCAATTCCATGCTTTTTATCTTTATCCGCCAGCGAGATAAATACAGTGCCTGACTTAGGAAGAGGACCAAAAGAACTTATCTGCGACTTGGCATAAGACTCTCCGAAAGTTGCCGCGATGCCCATAACTTCACCAGTTGAACGCATCTCAGGTCCAAGTACTGCATCAACTCCACGTCCATCTGCGCGTCGGAAACGGTTCCAAGGAAGCACAGCTTCCTTGACGCTAATCCCCTTTGCAACGGCATCACCTTGTATTGGAAGCAGACCCTCTGCGCGCAACTCCGCAATTGTCGATCCAAGAGAGATTCGCGCTGCAGCTTTAGCAAGAGGAACTCCTGTGGCTTTGCTGACGAATGGCACCGTGCGTGATGCACGCGGATTTGCCTCGAGTACGTAGAGAACTTGATCAGCCATTGCGAATTGAATGTTGATGAGCCCGGAAACGCCAACGCCTTGTGCGATCTTTAGCGTTGCTTCACGAATCTGAACTCTTTGCGAATCAGTGATGGTCATAGCGGGCAGAACACATGCGCTATCGCCAGAGTGAATTCCGGCTTCCTCGATATGTTCCATGATTCCGCCCAGGAAAAGTTCAGTACCGTCATAGAGTGCATCAACATCGAGTTCAATTGCTGAATCCAAGAAGCGATCAACTAACACTGGGTGGTCCGGAGTGATATCTGTTGCGCGAGAAATGAAGCCAGAGAGCGCCTCATCGTCGTAAACAATCTCCATACCGCGACCGCCGAGAACGAAACTTGGGCGGACCAGAACTGGATAGCCAATACGTTGCGCAATAGCAAGGGCTTCCATCTGCGATGAGGCCATTCCGAATTCTGGTGCAGTGAGTCCTTGATCCTTAAGAACTTGGCCAAATGCACCACGCTCTTCAGCAAGGTTGATTGCATCGGGACTTGTTCCAAGAATTGTGACGCCTGCAGCCTTGAGCCCTGCGGCTAAACCAAGAGGCGTTTGCCCTCCAAGTTGTGTGATGACACCAAGTACTGGGCCGGCCTGTGATTCGGCATGAACAATCTCTAGGACATCTTCAAGGGTAAGTGGTTCGAAGTAGAGGCGATCTGAAGTGTCATAGTCAGTCGACACGGTCTCTGGATTGCAGTTAATCATGATCGTTTCGTAATCAGCTGCCCGCAAAGTGAATGATGCGTGTACGCATGAATAATCAAATTCAATACCTTGGCCGATTCGGTTGGGACCACTGCCGAGGATAATTACTGCAGGCTTTGTGCGAGGACGAACTTCTGTCTCTTCCTCGTAGCTCGAGTAATGATAAGGAGTGAAGGCCTCGAACTCTGCCGCACAGGTATCTACGGTCTTGTAAACAGGACGAAGATTTAACTGATGACGCACTTTGCGAACATCTGCATCAACTATTCCACGAATTGTTGCAATCTGAGCATCTGAGAAGCCCGTTGATTTTGCTAACTTCAAGAGATCAAAGGTGAGTTCACCTGGTTCAGCTACAGACCGCGCTACATCGTTAATGATTTCGATTTGGCGTAAGTACCAGCGATCTATCTTTGTTGAGGCGAAGACTTCATCCATCGTTGCGCCCAACCAGAGCGCACGCTGAACTTGTTGAAGGCGATACTCGGTTGGCATCTTCATGGATTCGAGAAGGTTGGACTTCTCTTCCGCTGAACGAGCTTCGGTAAAGGTGAAGATAGCTTCTTTTCGCTCGAGTGAACGTAGCGCCTTCATAAGCGCCTCAGGGAACGAGCGGCCGATAGCCATTGCCTCGCCGACGCTCTTCATCGTTGTTGTTAAGCGTGGGTCAGCATCCTGGAATTTTTCAAAGGCAAAACGCGGCGCTTTCACAACAATGTAATCAAGCGTTGGCTCAAAAGATGCAGGAGTAACTTGAGTGATGTCATTCTTGATTTCATCGAGCGTGTAACCAATAGCCAACTTAGTTGCAATCTTTGCAATTGGAAATCCGGTCGCCTTTGAGGCAAGTGCACTGGAACGAGAAACACGAGGATTCATCTCAATCACGATAATGCGCCCTGTATCTGGATTCACTGCAAATTGGATATTACATCCGCCTGTATCCACACCTACTTCACGAATAATAGAGATCGATAGATCGCGAAGCTTCTGATACTCAACATCGGTGAGTGTGAGCGCCGGAGCTACTGTTATAGAGTCACCCGTGTGAACTCCCATAGGGTCGATATTTTCAATGCTACATACAATGACGACGTTATCAACTTTGTCACGCATTACTTCAAGTTCATACTCTTTCCAACCAATAATTGACTCTTCAATCAATACTTCAGAAGTTGGACTATGTCGAAGTCCTGCACCAGCAATCTGACGAAGTGTCTCTTCATCGAATGCAATACCTGATCCGAGTCCACCCATTGTGAATGATGGACGAATAACAACTGGATAACTCAGTTGCGCAACAGCTCCCATCACATCATCCATCGTGTGACAGATAATTGAACGGGCCGACTCTCCCCCGACCTTCTCAACAATTGCTCTGAAGAGTTCTCGGTTCTCGCCTCTTTCAATGGCGGCAACGTCAGCGCCAATCAGCTTGACGTTGTACTTATCTAGCGTTCCTGCTTCGAATAGACCGATTGCAGCATTGAGCGCAGTTTGACCGCCGAGAGTTGCAAGAACTGCATCTGGACGTTCCTTGGCGATGATGCGCTCGATAAATTCTGGCGTGATCGGCTCTATATATGTTGCATCCGCAAATTCAGGATCAGTCATGATGGTTGCGGGGTTTGAGTTAACCAAGATGACGCGAATACCTTCAGCGCGCAATACTCGGCACGCTTGCGTACCCGAATAATCAAATTCGCAAGCTTGGCCAATCACAATTGGGCCAGAGCCGATAACAAGGACGCTCTTAATCGATGTATCGCGCGCCATTAGAGTGCCTCAACTTTTCTTGGGTAAGCAACCATCAGGTCGACAAATCGATCGAATAGATACGCAGCATCATGTGGGCCAGCAGCTGCTTCTGGGTGATACTGAACGCTTAAAGCACCACGTTCTGTGAGCTCTAGACCTTCAACAACTCCATCATTGAGTGAAACGTGGGTAACTTGGCCAGGACCATACACAGTAGAGAAACCTGAATCGGTTGGAGCTTGAAGAGCAAACCCATGGTTATGCGCAGTGATTTCGACCTTACCTGTTTTGCGATCTAAGACAGGCTGATTGATGCCGCGGTGCCCAAATTGCAATTTATAGGTTTCAAAACCAAGTGCACGACCAAGAATCTGGTGACCGAAACAAATACCGAATACAGGAATCTCTTCTGCAAGGACTTGTCGGACCAAATCAATCGTTTCAGTCATCGTTGCTGGATCTCCGGGACCGTTGGAAAGAAATACCCCATCCGGATTAATTGCTTGGATATCTGCAAATGATGAGTTGTAAGGCATTACATGAACTTCGATGCCACGTTCTGCCATCGCGCGAGGCGTTGCACCCTTAATGCCCAGGTCAAGGGCTGCAACAGTAAATTTCTTCTCACCGATCGCTGGTACAACATATGTTGAATCTGTCGAAACATCGTCACTCAAGTAAGCGCCGCTCATAGCTTGCTGCTTGCGAACCTCAATAACCATCTCTTCGCGCGAAAGATCAAGGCCAGAGAAAATACCCACACGCATCGCGCCTCGATCGCGTAAATGTCGAGTAATTGCACGAGTATCAACACCTTGAATTCCAACAATCCCCTGGCTAATCAACTCTGCCTCTAAATCATTTTCACTTCGCCAATTACTTGTGAGAGTTGAAGGGTTTCGCACAACGAAACCGGCTACCCAGTACTTCTTAGATTCATTGTCGTAAGCATTGACGCCGGTATTTCCGATATGAGGCGCAGTCATCACTACAACTTGCTTATGATACGAAGGATCAGTCAAAGTCTCCTGATAGCCAGTCATACCAGTTTGGAAGACCGCTTCACCGAACGTTTTTCCGGTGGCTGCCCATGAGGTTCCCTCAAAGATTCGACCATCATCGAGTACGAAGAAAGCTTTACTCATGAACGTCCCCCTTCAAAAACAACCTCACCGTTAAAGATTGTTGCCACAATCTGGCCCGGCAATTCCATGCCATGGAACGGAGTATTCCGACTTCTTGAGGCTACTAGGTCTCTATCGACCCTGAACAGTGAGGTTGGGTCCATCACAGCGATATGAGCAGGCGCTCCAACCTTCAGCTCTTGTCCATGGTTTTCATAGAGGCCGATTCGCGCAGGTGCGTAGCTCATACGCTCAGCCACCGTTGCCCAATTGATGAGACCAGTCTCAACCATTGTCTTGTTCACAATACTTAGCGCCGTTTCGAGTCCGAGCATTCCGAAAGATGCCTCTTGCCATTCACATTCCTTGGTCTCTGCCGGATGTGGGGCGTGATCTGTTGCCACTATATCGATGGTTCCATCTGCCAGTGCTTCACGAAGTGCCATTACATCAGCCTGAGTGCGAAGAGGTGGATTCACTTTAAATACTGGATCGTAACTACGTGCAAGTTCATCAGTTAGCAGTAAGTGATGAGGCGTTACTTCTGCAGTCACATTAATTCCACGTGCTTTCGCCCATCGAATAATCTCAACCCCACCAGCAGTCGTTAGATGGCAGATATGTAAGCGGGCTTGCACGTGATCAGCCAAGAGAACGTCGCGGGCGATGATTGCTTCTTCAGCAATCGCCGGCCAACCTTTCAGCCCTAGCTGAGAAGAAACAATTCCTTCGTTCATTTGAGAACCTTGAGTTAAACGTGGTTCTTGCGCATGCTGAGCGATAACGCCATTAAACTTCTTTACGTATTCAAGAGCCCGGCGCATAACCAGTGGATCGAAGACGCAATGCCCATCATCACTAAAGACTCGAACACGAGCGACAGAATCCGCCATCGCTCCGATCTCTGCTAGGTGTTCCCCTTCTAATCCTCGGGTTACCGCACCGATAGGAAAAACATCAAGTAAGCCAGTTGATTGACCAAGACGATAAACCTGCTCTACAACTCCTGCAGTATCTGCGACCGGAGATGTATTTGCCATCGCACTAAGAGCTGTAAACCCACCTTTGACGCCAGCCTGCGAACCTGACTCAACTGTTTCAGCATCTTCTTTGCCCGGCTCACGCAGATGAGTGTGCAAGTCAACGAGTCCGGGAAGAAGTACGGACTTTGAAGCATCGATAACACGAGCAGCATCTGATTCAATTTTTGTAGATATTTCAGCGATCTTTCCATCTTTGATCAGCAGATCAGACTTCTTTCCATCAGGCAGCGTGCCTCCTGAGATGAGAATTGTTGAATTCATTCTGATGTTCCAATCTCTTGAGACCCCGCAAGAAGTAGGTAAAGAATTGCCATTCTGACGCTGACACCATTGGTGACTTGTTCAAGGATTACTGAACGAGCGCTATCTGCGCTATCGGCTGTGATTTCCAAGCCCCGGTTCATAGGGCCTGGGTGCATCACTATTGCCGTTGATTTCATCTTCTTAAGACGGTCTTTATTAAGTCCGAAGTACCGTGAATACTCGCGAGCATTTGGGAAGAAAAGCTCAGTCATTCGCTCCAGTTGGATACGAAGCATCATCACTGCATCCACCGATTCGACTACTGAATCAAAATCGTATGAAACTTTTACCGGCCATGATTCAACTCCGACTGGAAGAAGCGTTGGCGGGGCCACGAGCGTTACCTGAGCGCCCAATTTCGTCAGCAGAAGAACATTGGAACGCGCAACTCGCGAATGAAGAACATCTCCGACAATTGCAACATGAAGACCAGTGAGATCATCTCCCCCATGCGCGAGGTGCTTGCGAATCGTGAAAGCATCTAGAAGAGCTTGGCTAGGGTGTTCATGGGTCCCATCGCCTGCGTTCACTACTGAGCCTGTCATCCATTGACTGTCGGCAAGGCGTTGAGCTGCACCCGAGGCGCTGTGTCGAATGATTACTGCATCCGCGCCCATTGCTTGAAGTGTCTGCGCAGTATCTTTCAAGGATTCACCCTTGCTCACACTTGAACCTTTAGCAGAGAAGTTAATGACGTCTGCAGATAATCTCTTGGCTGCTGCTTCAAATGAGATTCGAGTACGCGTTGAATCCTCAGCAAATAAGTTGACGATTGTTCGACCTCGAAGAGTTGGTAACTTCTTCATCGGCCCATCTGATACTCGGGCTAGCTCTTCAGCAGTGTTGAGAATTTGAAGTGCTTCAACCTTACTAAGATCAGATATCGAGAGAAGGTGGCGCATCACTTGCCTCCTTCTTCGAGCGAGACAGCATCCACGCCATCAAGTTCTGTGAATTGAACTTTGATGATCTGTGTTGGTGAAGTAGGAAGATTCTTTCCGACGTAATCTGCCTTGATCGGAAGTTGTCGATGTCCTCGGTCAATAAGAACTGCTAACTGAACTGTTTTAGGGCGGCCAATTTCACCGAGCGCATCGAGGGCGGCGCGGATCGTTCTGCCCGAGAAGAGAACGTCATCCACAAGAATGATGTTTCGGTCTTCGACTCCAAGAGCTGGAATAGTGGTCGGCATGAGCGCTCTAGGTGGCCTCATCCGAAGATCGTCGCGATGGAGAGTGATGTCAAGGGTTCCGACTTGCACGGGCTTGCCTTCAATCGTCTCGATGTTGGCAGCAATACGTGCCGCTAAATGAGCGCCTCGTGTAGGAATTCCAAGAAGTGTGATTGAGTCCGAACCAGAGTTACGTTCGAGAATCTCGTGGGAAATACGGGTAATTGCTCGTGCCATATCTGGCGCCGGCAGGGCAAGACTCATGTAAATCTCCTTCCCCGCCTCGCAGGACGGGTCGTTAAAGGATGTTGGCGGATTCTAGCACTTAAGTTCGCGCTCCTGTGGATAGCCAATTAAGGCGTGGCAGGCGCTGACATACCGTCACGCCATGAATACACATGTAACAATCCAAGAAGTCTCATCAAAGCTACGCGCAATCCGAACCGCTAAATCCCTATCTCTCAGCGATGTGGAACTCTTGAGCAACGGTGCTCTCAAGGCAGTCGTGCTCGGCTCCTACGAACGTGGCGCCCGAACGCTCAGCGTCAAACGGGCAATAGCTATTGCAGAGCTTTATCAAGTTCCCATCTCGCAACTCTTCGCCGACGAAAAACCAGTCGAATTAGTGTTAACTGCAAAGACGGTTTTAGATCTTCGCGCAATTAATAAGCGTTCGCATGACTCATCGCATCCTGCCTTTGATCGCTACCAGTTACTTGCCCGGGTTGCCCAAAGAATTGTCTGTTCACGTCAAGATTGGAACGGCGAAGTGCTTTCATTAAGACAGAGCGATTTAGAAACTATCGCGATCCTCTTTGATCAGCCAATTTCAGTAGTGATTAATTGGATGGATGAAGAGCGGGTACTGCTTAAGAAGCGACAGGGTTAGATCGCAATGCTCTCTTTAATCGATGAGATTCGACCCAGGACTCCGTGGATATATCCAGCAGATTCATCTGTAGAAAGTTCTTTAGCCAGAGTGAGCGCCTCGTCAATAGCGATGCCATCATCAAGGTCTGCACTCCACACAATCTCGAAAATACCTAAGCGCAAGATATTTCGATCTACTGCAGGAAGACGATCCATATCCCAACCTTGGGCGTAAGTCGCAATGAGTTCATCAATCTTCCGTTTGTTATCCGTAACTCCGGCGATAAGTGTCTTGGTGAATTCACGGATTGGGCGTGCATCTGGACCGTCTTCAACAACATCTCGAAGGGTTAAGAGATCTGCAGCTGAAGCGCCGCGAATATCAGCCTCGTAGAGTAAATCTAGAGTCTGCTTGCGAGCTTTACTGCGTGCGGACACTAGTTTGCGCGACCCTGATAAGAGCCATCACGAGTATCAACAAGAACAATTTCATCCTGTTTGATAAAAAGTGGTACTTGAATCTGAATACCAGTTTCCACTGTCGCAGGCTTAGTTCCACCGGATGAACGATCACCCTGTAGCCCTGGTTCTGTGTAAGTAATCTTGAGTGGAACTGATGCAGGAAGGTCAATGTAAAGAGGATTTCCTTCGTGGATTGCAACAATTGCTTCAGTATTTTCAAGCATGTAATTTGCTGCTTCTCCAACTGTTGCTTCAGAAATGGTCATCTGATCAAAGTTGACGTTATCCATGAATACGAAATCATCGCCTTCCTTATAGAGGAAGTTCATTTCGCGCTTTTCAAGAATTGCAATTTCAACCTTAACGCCAGCATTGAAAGTCTTGTCGACTACTTTGCCTGTCATTACCTGCTTGAGCTTGGTACGAACGAATGCTGGTCCCTTACCTGGCTTTACGTGCTGGAACTCAACAACTGTCCATAACTGACCTTCAATATCGAGGGTCATGCCATTCTTAAGATCGTTTGTTGTTGCCACGGTAACTCCAGTTCATGCCTTCGCCAATCGAAGGTCAATAGAGATCAAAGTTTACAGTATGAAATTAGGCGACTAACGCCTTGAGCGCAATAAGCGCTAGAACGTAAGAATTTGGTCCGAAACCACCAATAGTTCCATTGGCTACGCCAGAAATTACCGATGTATGACGGAACTCTTCACGTGACAAAGGATTAGAGAGATGAACTTCAATCAGTGGAGCTTTTACCAACTCTGCTGCGTCACGAATCGCATATGAATAATGAGTAAATGCTGCTGGATTAATAATCACCGGGGTGTTGGTATCAGCGGCTTCATGAAGCCAACCAATAATTTCAGCTTCGTCATTACTTTGACGAACATCGGCTTCAAATCCGTGAGTCTTTGCAGCACCTTCAATATGTGACACCAGAGCCGGATAGGTCATATCTCCATAAATTGATGAGTCGCGGATATCGAGTCGTCCTAAATTAGGACCGTTGAGGACTAAAACCTTCATTGGCAAAGCCTCTCATAAGCGGCTTGAAGCTCGCTTTCATTTGGGTTCTCAAGACGCTGTGTCTTTCCGATTTCGGAGATAACCACAAAACGCAGAGAGTTACCGCGACTCTTCTTATCAAGTTTCATTGCTGCAAGGAGCTCTGGCCATTCGGAACCTTTGTACGTCACAGGAAGGCCAATTTTTGCCAAGGTGTCAATATGCATTGAACAAAGATCCGGACTGATCAGATTGAGGCGCTCTGAAAGGTAAGCAATGTATGCCATTCCAATTGAGACACACTCACCATGTCGTAATGAATACTTAGACAGCAGTTCAACTGCGTGGCCAAAGGTGTGACCGTAATTGAGAATCTCTCGATCAAAACTCTCTTTGAAATCTCCAGAAACGACAAGTGCCTTTACCGTAACAGATCTCTCGATTAGTTCAAGAGTGACTTCACGTGAAGAACGAATATCTGCAAGTGTTTTTGATTGAATCAGATCGAGAATCTTCTTATCGCGAATGAAGCCACACTTAACGACTTCAGCGAGCCCCGCTGTGAAATCGCGATCAGAGAGAGTCTGGAGCCAGCTTGGATCAATCAAAACCGAGATTGGAGAATGAAAAGCGCCAATGAGATTCTTTCCGTAATCGCTATTGATTCCAGTCTTTCCTCCAACGGAGGCATCGACCATTCCAGCTACAGTCGTTGGAATGGCGACCCAATCAATACCTCGCAACCAACTCGCCGCAAGATAGCCGGCAAAATCAGTCACGGCTCCCCCGCCGATTCCCACGACTAAATCGGTGCGAGTGAAACCTGCTGCGCCTAACCAATTCCATGCCTGGGATAAAACTGATGCTGATTTACCAGCTTCACCATCTGGAATAGGCAGATAGAAGAACTCGCTATCACCAGCGTCAAAAGTAGGAATGCGCTCCTTCATGGATTCGCTGAAAACAATAGCCACGCGAGCTCTATCTTTAGCTAATTCGACTAACTCGGCTTTGAAATCGACATCTACGAGAACATCGTATTCTCGATCAGCACTTACATGGATTGTCTTCATTGAAGAACCTCAGAGATAAGAGAGACTATTTCTGCTTCGGACTTCTCATTCACATCAATTACGGTGTCGGCAATTGATTCGTAAATGGGGCGACGAGCTTCCATCAGGGTCTGCCATTGACCACGTGGGTTATGCAGCAACAGTGGACGATCTCGATTGAATCCGATACGCGGAGCAACGGTCGCGAGTGAAATATCTAGATAAACAACAGGAGAAGCGATTGCTCGCAGAGCAGATTGTGCATCCACTGAAATCGGCGCACCTCCACCAAGAGCAAGAACCGTGTTGTCAGAAAGCAGCTCATCCCGTAGAACTTTCTTCTCAAGAATACGGAATTCGTCCTCCCCGTCTTCCAAGAAGATATCCGAAACAGATTTACCAGCCTTCTCTTCAATCACATGGTCTGTGTCGCGAAAAGGAATACCCAACTGGCTCGCTAAGAGTTGGCCAATGGTTGTTTTCCCTGAGCCCATCGGACCAATCAGAATTACGCGAGGTGCCATGAGTTTTACTTAAAGCGAAGATTCTTCATATAGGACTCGTAATTGCGTCGCACCTCTTGAACAGAGTCTCCACCAAATTTTTCAAGGACTGCTTCAGCCAAAACAAGTGCGGCCATTGCTTCTGCGACAACACCTGCGGCCGGTACAGCACAAACATCTGATCGTTGATTTATTGCCTTTGCGGCTTCACCGGTCTTCACATCAATAGTGTCGAGCGCTTTAGGCACTGTAGAGATTGGCTTCATCGCAACAGAGACTCGCAAGATTTCACCATTGGACATTCCGCCCTCAGTTCCTCCTGCACGATCGGTGCGGCGATGGATTGCTCCATCCTTGCCGCGCTCAATTTCATCGTGTGCAACAGAGCCACGGCGGGTAGCAGTTCGGAAACCGTCACCAATCTCAACGCCCTTAATTGCTTGAATTCCCATCATCGCAGCCGCTAGTCGTGCATCTAATCTACGATCCCAGTGAACGTGTGAACCAAGACCTGGAGGCAAGTTGTAGGCAAGTACTTCGCATACTCCTCCAAGTGTGTCTCCATCAGAGTGAGCGGATTCAATCTCCGTGATCATGAGTGCACTCGTTGCAGGATCTGAACAGCGAACAGGGTCTTCATCAATGCGATTCATATCTGTTTCATCGGGCAGTTCGTAACTATCAGGGATACGGACCGAACCGATTGAGACAACGTGGCTCAAAATAGTGATCCCAATAGCCTGCTGGAGGAAATTACGCGCGATTGCACCGAGTGCAACACGAGCTGCTGTTTCACGAGCACTGGCACGCTCAAGAATTGGTCGCGCATCATCAAAATCGTACTTCTGCATTCCTACGAGATCAGCATGTCCTGGGCGTGGGCGTGAGAGCGGTGCATTGCGAGCAAGGTTTTCGATTTCATCTGCAGGAACAGGATTTGCAGACATGACCTTCTCCCACTTTGGCCATTCACTATTTCCTACCTGCACTGAAATCGGTCCACCTTGTGTGGTGCCTAGACGCACGCCACCCAAAATCGTGACCTTATCTGCCTCAAAGTTCTGTCGTGCGCCGCGTCCTACACCGAGACGACGGCGAGCTAGATGGAAATCAATATCTTCTGTTGTAATCGCAACATGAGCTGGCATGCCCTCGATAATTGCTGAGAGAGCTTGGCCATGAGATTCACCTGCTGTAATCCAACGCATGACCCTATTCTTGCAGATACCCAGTGATTCTCGCTCATCTTTAGAAGTTCCCCAAAGGGGCCAGCAGGAGAACGGCACCACAGAGTGCGGGAGCGAAGGCTATTTCACCGCTCATTGAACGGTTTCGAATGAGATGTACCAAGACCAAGAACGTGGAAGTCAGCAAGAGCGCTAGCGAGTATTCAAATAGTCGACCACTGGGAATCACGAGATTCAGAAGAATCATTAAAAGCTTGGCATCTCCATAACCACACCCAGATATCCACGTGAATATGAAGATCAGGCAGGAAGTCAGAGCAAAGATTCTTGGATGGAGATTGAAACCCTCTTCAAAAATCGAGAAAATCGCAAGTAGTAGAAGTGCAGAGTTGGGAATGCGATGGGTTCGAATATCAAAAACTGCGATAAAAATCAGTAACCACGAGACAAGCACTCAGTGAAGATAGCGAGGATAATTTTCGTTCGTGCGCAGCCTGTGAATTATCGGGCAGCTCTGCGCAGAAGTGGACGGATATGTTCGGCTAGAGCCGTACGATCCAAAGGTTTACCTAGAACAATCTCTAGCTGATCAATCCCTTGGTACAACAAAAGTTCTAGACCGTTGAGGACTGTTCCACCACAATCACTCCATCGTTGGGCTAATTCAGTAGGCCAAGGTTTGTAAATGACATCAAAGAGTGTGGCTGGAATTCCAGGATGCACAGAATTGGCAAGAAGATCCGCAGCTCCCGCTGGCGTTGTATTCACAACTAAGTCATATTTGCTGAAATCTACATCCAGGCTCCATCTGTGATACTCAAAGTTTGTTTTGATTACCGCAGATTCAAGTGCCTCTTGCCGAACGCTCGAACGCCCAAGCACATGCAGATTCTTTGTATTTGAGTCAAGTGCTCCAGCAACAGCACGTGCCGTTCCGCCAGCTCCAAGAATGAGAACAGATTCGAATTCCTTGAGTCCTGCGTGCGAAAGAGCAGCAACCAGCCCGCTTCCATCGGTACTCGTGAGTGACCACAAACCATCGCTATTGATCAACGTATTTCCAGACTGAATTCTGCGAGTGAGGTCATCCACTTGAAGGTCCAGAGTGAGGACTTCCTCTTTCAAAGGCATGGTCAACGATAGGTAATCAAATTCAGTCCCTCGCGTTTGCATAAATTCGTGCAAAGAGCCTGAAGTCACTTCAATAGCTGAGTAATTACCTTCAATACCGAGAAAATCTAAAGCTGACTTATGCAAAACTGGTGATAAAGAGTGAGAAATGGGTGAACCTAATACTGCGCCCTTCATCACTTATTACTCCTAAATTTTCCAGCTCGTAAGTTCTTCTTGTATTCGACCTTCCAGTCATTGAACTGGTTGATATCGCTGGTGTAACGAGTATCAAAAGGTGCGACAGTGATGAAATATAACCAATCACCCGGCGTTGGGTTCACTGCGGCGCGCAGGGCATCAGAACCCGGATTATTGATTGGCCCTGGCGGCAAACCATATTTGCGATAAGTGTTGTAGGGAGAATTTAGCAGAGTCGATTGGGTGCTCAGAAATATACTTCCGCGTGTTTTCTTCACGTAATGAACGGTCGAATCGAACTGAAGTGGCATTCCCTTTGACAGCCTGTTGCGAATCACCTGAGAGATCTTCGCGAAATCTTCTGTATTTCCTTCAGCCTGAACCAGGGAAGCAATAATCAACAACTGTTGTGGTGTGAACTTCTCCTTCGAAGCGTAGAAACCTGCAGCTTTCATCTCTTTCGCTGCTCTATCCACCATGCTCTGCACAGCATCGTTTGCTGGAGTATCAGTGGCAAAACTGTATTGCGCTGGAAAGAGCAGGCCTTCAATTGTGGAAAATCCGGATGGTTTAACAACGCTTTTGAGTGCAGCAGCGACCGATGATTGTGAAAAGTTAGCTGCATAGAATTGAGGGAGAATTTCAGAAAGCCATGCACCCTCAGTGATATTGATAAGTCCCGTGATTCGCGATGAGTCTAGAAGTTGATTGAGAGCTTCCGTCGCGCAGAGATTGAGATCAACTTCATGGTTACCAGGTGCAACTTTCTGGGACCGAGGATCTCCGACTGCAACCCGGAAATATGCCTCAGAAGATTTCACGACTCCGGCATCAAATAGAGATTGAGCGATTTCAGAACCTGATTCACCTGATGCAATGTTTATATTGGCTGTAGTTTCCGATTGAGATCCACAAGGAAAATCAGGGGCCGACTCACCCGTTACTCGAACGAAATGCAGGGAAATGGTTACTGCGCCGATCAGGCCAAGTGCAACGAGAACTCTAAAGAGTGATGATCTATTCCAAATCTTCACTCAATAACCCTTGCTCTAAAATCGCAACGGCAGCCATTGCATCAATAAGTGACTTCGAATCACGCATCGATACTCCGGCTTCTTTCAACTTCTTCTGTGCGCTCACTGTTGAAAGTCTCTCGTCAACTAGTTGAATCGGAAGGGTAGTAATCGATTGAATCTGCTCAACAAATGCATCAACTTTCTCAGCGCTCTCCCCCGCACTTCCTGACATGTTGAGGGGCTTGCCAATGAAGATTCGAATTGGCTCATTTTCAGAAAGAATAGAAGAAATCTCACTTATGAATTTCTTCGACTTTGTTTCTAGAACGCAGAGAGGTGATGCGAGAATTCCGTCGGCATCACAGAGAGCAACTCCGGTTCGGACATCTCCATAATCGAAGGCGATACGTCGGCCTCGCATATGCGTTACTTACCGGATATTGAATCAGCGATAGCTACAAGAGCAGCTTGAGACTTTGAAGCATCTGTTCCGCCACCTTGAGCGAAATCATCTTTACCGCCACCGCCTCCGCCCAGGATGGTTGAACCAATCTTGACGAGCGCTCCAGCCTTGAGGCCTGTCGCCTTAGCTGCATCACTTACTGCAACAACAAGAACAGGCTTTCCATCGTTGGCGCTAATGAGCGCGACTGCAGACTGAGGTGCACGTGCCTTGAGTTCTAGAGCAATTTTGCGGAGGTCGTCACCGGTAATCCCGTCTGGGAGAACGGCTGTGACGGTCGTCGTTCCATTGAGCACTTGTGCAGAATCTGCGAGTGCTCCGATCTGACCCATCGCTTGTGCTGAACGAACAGAAGCAAGTTCCTTCTCAATATCTTTAATCTTATTGAGCAGGTCCGAAATGCGTTCAGGAAGTTCCTCGGTTCGAGCGCCCTTAATAATTTCGGTAAGTGAATTTAATAGTACGTGTTCACGAGCTAGGAACTTGTAAGCATCGACACCAACAAGTGCCTCAACGCGACGAACACCAGCACCTACCGATGATTCGCTGAGCAGCTTCACTACTCCAAGTTGGCCTGAACGTTCGACGTGAGTTCCACCGCAGAGTTCGCGAGCCCAATCACCAACGCTAACAACGCGAACTTGGTCGCCATACTTTTCGCCAAAGAGCGCCATGGCGCCGATCTTCTTTGCAGCATCTTGAGTCATTGTCTCAGCTGTTACCGCTAAGTTATCGAGCAAGAGTGTGTTGACGCGGGATTCAACTTCGTTGAGAACTGAATCAGGGACAGCGCCCGTTGATGGGAAATCGAAACGGAAGCGCCCTGGTGAGTTTTCAGAACCAGCCTGTGTAGCGGTTTCTCCTAAGATTTCACGGAAAGCCTTATGCACCATATGTGTTGCAGTGTGGGCTCGCGAAATAGCGTGGCGACGTTCCATATCAATTGCAGCAAGTGCTTGTGAACCAGTAGTTACTTCTCCAGAAACAACACGTCCACGGTGAACAGAAAGGCCATTAACTGGAGTCTGGACATCTTCAATCTCAACAATGGCTCCGTTAGAGAGAGTGATGCGACCACCATCAGCTAGCTGTCCGCCTCCTTCTGCATAGAACGGAGTGCGGTCAAGGACAATTTCTACATCCTGACCTGAATTAGCTGAAGCAACGCTTAAGCCATCGACAAGAATTCCATTGATCACTGATTCGGTTTCATTATGTGTGTAACCAACGAATGACGAAGCACCCTTTGAATCCGCAATCTTTTTGTACTCAGAGAGATCCGTGTGTCCGCTCTTCTTAGCCTTCGCATCAGCCTTCGCGCGGTCGCGTTGTTCGTTCATGAGGCGACGGAACCCATCTTCATCAACTTCCAAGCCCTCTTCGCGTGCCATTTCGAGGGTGAGATCAAACGGGAAGCCATAGGTATCGTGAAGCTTGAAAACTTCTTCTCCAGGAAGAATGTTCTTCTTACTTGATTTCAATTGCGTCGATGCCATATCGAAGATTTGAGTTCCGGCTTTCAGCGTCTGAAGGAATGACTCTTCTTCGGCAACAGAGACTGCAAGAATGCGTTTTTGGTCTGCAACGAGTTCAGGGTATTGAGGGCCCATCGCACCAATTGCAGCAACGGTGAGCTCGGACATGATGGGATCGTTGACGCCCATCAAGCGCATGTTACGAATCGTGCGGCGCATCATGCGGCGCAGCACATAGCCACGACCTTCATTTCCTGGTGTAACTCCATCACCAATCAGCATCGCTGATGTGCGAGCATGGTCAGCAACTACGCGCAGTGATACATCTGTGTTCTGTGTCTTTCCATAGTTAACGCCAGCAAGAGTTGAAGCCTTCTTAAGAATCTGCATCGTTGTATCGATTTCGTAGATATTTTCTACACCCTGCAATAACGCTGCAGTACGTTCAAGACCTAAACCTGTATCAATACTCTTGGCAGGAAGTTCGCCGAGGATTGGGTAACCATCTTTGCCGCCACCAGCGCCGCGTTCATTCTGCATGAAAACGAGATTCCAGACTTCCATGTAGCGATTTTCGTCAGCTACAGGACCGCCTTCGACACCGTATGCAGGGCCACGATCGTAATAAATTTCAGAGCATGGTCCGCAAGGTCCAGGAACACCCATCGACCAGAAATTATCTGCCATATCGCGGCGCTGTATGCGTTCGCGCGGAACACCAATCTTCTTATGCCAGATGTCAGCTGCCTCATCATCATCGAGGTAGACCGTTACCCATAAGCGTTCTTCAGGGAATCCATAACCACCATCTGCGATCGGACGAGTAAGAAGCTCCCACGCCAATGAGATTGCGCCTTCTTTAAAGTAATCACCGAATGAAAAGTTTCCACACATCTGGAAGAAGGATGCGTGACGAGTGGTCTTTCCTACTTCATCGATATCAAGAGTTCGTACGCATTTCTGAACAGAAGTAGCTCGCTTATATGGAGGCGTAACTTCGCCAAGGAAGTAAGGCTTAAATGGAACCATGCCAGCGTTAACCAAAAGAAGGTTCGGGTCATCAGCAATCAGCGAAGCTGAAGGGACGACGGTATGAGTTAAACCTTGACGGTTCTCAGATTCAAAGAAGCGCAGCCAGCGCGAACGGATCTCGGCGGAGTCCACTAGTCAGATTTTTTCTTCGACTTGCGGCCCTTGCTGAGAGTTGCAGCGCCAAGAAGCGCTCCAGCTACTCGTCCAGTAGGGCTTTCCATAAATCCGGTCGTAGCGCCAGTCACCTTTGACGTAACTTCTTCAACATTCTTAGTTATCTTGGCGAAACTTTCAAGCGGGCCATTAATAAGCTCGAGCGTACGTGTTGATTCATTAAGGAGCGGAGTTGTGTCATCGGTAAAAGCTTTGAGGGAAGTCTTTGCCTCATCAATGAACTTGCTTACTCGAAAAACCGTATAGGCAATCGCTACAGCGATCACGAAGAGTGATGCTGCTGCAATAATCGTTGCAATTCCGCCTGGACCCATGTTGTTAGCCTACCTGACTTACTCCTTTGGCGGAGTCCAATCGATGGCAGCTTCCTTTCGTTGCGCAGGAGTAATTGGAGTTGGTGCACCAGTGAGTGGGTCTCCACCGCTTGCAGTCTTAGGGAATGCAATAACCTCACGGATTGAATCAGAGCCTGTGAGAAGTGCGCATACACGATCAAGTCCTAAAGCGATTCCGCCATGTGGAGGTGGGCCATAGTTAAAGGCTTCGAGTAAGAATCCAAACTTGCTCTGCGCTTCTTCATCAGAGAGACCAATTACCGTGAACACATCTTTCTGAATATTTCGGTCGTGAATACGAATGGATCCACCACCGAGTTCAGTTCCGTTGAGGACGATGTCATATGCATAAGCAAGAGCAGATGCAGGATCTGATTTAAATGTAGAAGCGAATTCAGGCTTTGGGCCGGTAAATGGGTGGTGAACTGCAGTCCATCCCCCGTTATCGGTTGGTTCAAACATTGGTGCATCGACTACCCAGACGAATTCCCACGCCCCTTGATTAATTAAATTACAGCGCTTTCCAATTTCGAGACGAGCAGCACCAAGAAGCTGTTGTGACGAAGATCGATCTCCGGCAGCGAAGAAGATTGCATCTCCTGGCTTTGCGCCAACAAGAGCCGCGATTCCTGATTGTTCTTCTTCGGAAATGTTCTTTGAGACCGGACCACCAAGAGTGCCATCGGCATTTACGAGAATGTAAGCGATTCCCTTTGCTCCGCGAGCCTTTGCCCAATCCTGCCAGGCATCAAGTTCGCGACGTGGTGAATCTGCTCCCCCAGGCATCACAACTGCGCCAACATATGGCGCCTGGAATACACGGAAAGGAGTGGCCTTGAAGAAATCAGTAACTTCTGTCAATTCATATCCGAAGCGAAGATCTGGTTTATCAGAACCGTACTTATCCATCGCATCTGCATAGGTCATGTGTTTGATAGGAGTTGGAATGTCGTAGCCAACAGCTTCCTTCCACACCTTGACCAAAATCTTTTCTGCAACCGCCAAAATATCTGCCTGATCGATGAATGACATCTCGATATCAAGTTGGGTAAATTCTGGTTGGCGATCAGCGCGGAAATCTTCATCACGGAAACAACGTGCAATCTGGTAATAACGTTCCATACCAGCCACCATCAAGAGTTGCTTAAAGAGCTGCGGTGACTGAGGAAGTGCGTACCAACTACCTGGTTGCAAACGAACAGGAACTAAGAAGTCACGTGCGCCTTCGGGTGTTGAACGAGTGAGGTAAGGCGTTTCAATTTCAAGAAACTCAAGGTTTTCCATTACGTTGCGAATTGCTGATGTGACCTTTGAGCGGAGTCGAAGGTTTGCAGCAGGTCCTTCACGGCGAAGATCTAGATAACGATAACGAAGACGAACTTCTTCAGAGATATCAACTTCACTTCCGGAATCAACTGGGAAAGGAAGTGGAGCGGATTCGCTCAGTACAACAACGTCATCACCCATAACTTCGATTGCACCCGTCGGAATATTTGAGTTCTCATTACCTGCCGGACGAAGCGCCACTTCTCCGGTGATTTGAAGACACCACTCGGCACGGAGTTGGCCAGCCATCTTTTCGTCACGAATAACCACTTGAACAGAACCAGTTGCATCACGGAGGTCGATAAATGCAACCCCACCATGATCACGTCGACGTGCGACCCAACCAGCGAGAGTTACGGTCTGGCCAGCGTGAGAAGCGCGAAGAGCCCCTGCATCCTGATTTCTTAACATTGTGAAAAGCCGCCTTTAATTGAGGGTGGGTTACAACGAGAGAGCCCGCTGTAATTCCTCCTGTAATTGGTCAATCTTAACGGAGGTTGTCACTCCATCAGACATTCTCTTGAGATCTACAACGCCTTCGTTGAGTTCAGATTCACCAAGAACGATGACATATCGCGCTCCTGACTTATCTGCGGCCTTCATGGCTCCCTTGAGAGCTCGGTCACCGAAGGCAATCTCAGTTTGAATTCCAATGTTTCGAAGATTTGCAGCGATCACCAAGGTCTTCTCTTTCGCTCCCTCACCAAGAGGAATAATAAAGAGATCGGACGTGAACTCCTGTGAAGGCACAGTCGACTCAGCGATGGCAGCCAACAGTGCGCGATCAACGCCGAGTCCAAAACCAATGCCTGAGAGAGACTGCCCACCGAGAGTTTCCATTAAACCGTCGTAACGACCGCCACCACCGATGCCGCTTTGCGCACCGAGATCTGGATGAACGAATTCGAAAGTTGTGCCCGTGTAGTAATCCAATCCTCGAACCATCCGTGGGTTGATTACATAGGCAATACCCATTGCAGTGAGGTACCTCTGGACATCGGCAAAATTCGATGCGGATTCGGGTGATAAGTAATCGAGTAGTAATGGCGCTTTAGCCATTGCTACTTGCATCTCTGGGCGCTTATCGTCGAAGAGTCGAAGCGGGTTAATTTGTGCGCGGGCAGATGTTGCTTCGTCGAGGTCAAGAGTTGCAATAAATTTCAGTAAATCAACTCGATGAGCTGCTCGTGACTGAGCATCGCCAAGAGAAGTGATTTCAAGGCGATAGTTCTTAAGACCTAAGTTCTTAAAACCTCGATCAGCGATGGCGATTACTTCTGCATCAAGTGCTGCATCTTCGGTACCAATTGCTTCAATGCCAACTTGATAGAACTGTCGATAGCGACCAGCTTGTGGTCGTTCAGCGCGGAAGAATTGACCAGAATACCAAACCTTCACAGGAAGCTGTCCTCGATCGAGATTTTGCTCAATGACCGCACGCATAACACCCGCAGTTCCTTCAGGACGCAAGGTGATTGATCTCCCACCGCGATCTTCGAATGTGTACATCTCCTTAGAGACAACATCAGTAGATTCACCGACGCCGCGACTGAAGAGGTTGGTATCTTCAAATACAGGAAGTTCCATCAATTGATATCCCGCCTTCTTTGCAGGGGCAATCAACTGCTCTCGAACCCACTCGAATGACTGGGACTCAGGAGGCAGATATTCGCGGACCCCTTTGGGCGCTTGGATCTTCTCGAACTTCATGAGGTTAATTCTTTCAGATAAGGGTTGTTTTTTCGCTCGAATTTAATTGTCGTCTCAGGTCCATGTCCTGTCAGAACGCGTAATTCGTCCGAAAGTGGCAATACCTTTGTCTTCAAGGTTTGCGTCATATCCTTTGAATTGCCTGTTGGTAGATCTGTGCGACCTATCGAGCCCGCAAAGAGAACATCTCCACTGATCAAGATTTCGTCATTGATGGTGAACATCAAGGAACCACGTGTGTGACCGGGGGCATGAATGGCAGTGATATTCATATCTAGCAATTGCAGAGTTGAACCATTCTTCAGCTCCTGCACTTTCCTTGGTTCGGTGAAGTTCATACCCTGCAGTTGAGAAATGAATTGCTCACCGTGTATTCCAGCCGGATCAGCGATAAACCTACGATCCTCAGAATGGATGTATGCCGGAATGTCATAACCGTCGGCAAGTGGAGTTATCGAAAATGTGTGATCCAAGTGGCCGTGAGTCAGAAGCGCAGCAACCGGTTTTAGTTTATGTTCTTCAATAATCATCTCTATCTCGCGGGAGATATCAGGCATACCCGGGTCAATGATGATGCACTCGGAGCCTTCAGAAGGGGCGATTACCCAGCAATTGGTTGCGAACATAGGCGCCGGAAATGAACGAACAAGCATCTATGTGACCCAATTTCTAGCGTGGATTTACGACTCGCAGAGGCACAGGGTACCTTTGACCACGTAAACACTCGCACATATCAACGAAGGCCACGTTCACAATGAACTAGCCGACGCGCTGAAGGGGAAAAGTCATGACCGATATCAATCCAACTGCTCTAGCTCAAACACACTCAACACCTAATTCAGGTTTGTTAAGTGCTGCATCTGCACTAGTAGGAGACCCTTCGCGATTTGGTCGCGTTGCCGAAGATGGCACTGTTTTTGTTCGAACCGCTGACGGCGAGAAGCCAGTCGGTTCATACCCAGGAAAGACTGCTGAAGAAGCGCTCGCATATTTCGTCCGTAAATTTGAAGCTCTTGCTTCTGAAGTTGCACTTACAGCCGCACGCATCACAAGTGGTGCAATGGTTCCGCAAGATGCGTATGAAGCGGTGAAGAAGCTTCGCCAGCAGGTTCGCGAACTCAATGGTGTCGGCGATCTCGACGCACTTGCTGCATCTGTTGAACAGATTGAGCCACTTATCGAAGGTCATCGCGAGGCATATGAGGCGAAGAAGGCTGCTGAATCAGTTGCAAAGGCTGCTCGCCGTGAACAGATCCTCGTGGAAAAAGAGAAGATTGTCGCTGAAGCTGAATCCCTCGCACTCTCAGAGAATTGGAAAGTCACTGGAGATCGCCTCAAGGCACTCCTTGATGAGTGGAAAGCTGCTCCTCGTCTAGATAAGAAAGCAGATGCAGATTTCTGGAAGCGTTTTTCTGCCTCTCGCAATAAATTCGATAAGCGCCGTCGTACCCACTTCGCTGCGCTAGAAGCGACAGCTGGCAAGGTTTCAGAAGCAAAGATTGCAATCATTGCCGAAGCTGAAAAGCTTGCAACTTCTACTGATTGGGTTGCCACTGCTCGTCGTTTCAAGGTGTTGATGGATCAATGGAAGGCAGCAGGTCGCGGCAAGAAGGGCGATGATGCAAAGATGTGGGCACGCTTCAAGGCTGCGCAGGATCAATTCTTCACAGCTAAGAATGCTGATCTTGAAAAGCGCGAAGTTTCAATGGCTGCAAATCTCATTAAGCGCGAAGAGCTCATCGTTCAGATTGAAGCTCTTGTTCCATTCACTGATGTGAAGCAAGCCAAGAACGCCTTCCGTGAGCTCATGAATTCTTGGACGAAGATCGGAATCACCAATCGCGATAAGCGCGCTGCACTCGATGCACGCGTTTCTAAGGTTGAGGATGCAATTAAGGAAGCCGAGGCTGAGATCTGGCGTAAGACAGATCCAACTGCAAAGGCTCGTGCAGCTGAAGTTGTGAAGCAGCTATCTGACTCCATTGAAAGTTACGAGAAGGCTGCTGCTAAGGCGAAAGCTGCTGGCAACGAGAAGAAAGCTAAAGAAGCTGCTGAATCTGCTGAAGCTCGTAAGTCATGGCTAGCAGAGGCTGAAAAGCATCTCGCTGAATTTAACTAGCCGTTAATTCTTAAGTCCGATAGACGTCGTATACGCCTTCGATACCGCGCACTGCTGCAAGTACTGAATCAAGGTGCTTGGCATCTGCCATTTCAAAGGTAAAGCGTGAAATAGCTACGCGATCTTTAGATGTACTAACCGCTGCACTCAAGATATTTACATGCTGCTCAGATAGCGTTCTAGTGACATCAGCCAATAAGCGGGCGCGATCAAGTGCTTCAACCTGAATATTTACAAGGAAGATGCTTGCAGCTCCTGCCAACCACTTCACTTTCACGACTCGTTCATTCTGATGTGCGCGTAAATCGGATGCATTGACGCAGTCATCACGGTGTACGGAAATTCCAGAGCCCTTGGTGATGAAGCCCATGATTGAGTCACCTGGAACCGGAGTACAACATCGAGCTAGCTTTACAAGAACGTCGTCAACACCTTCAACTTCAATCGCACTTGATGTTCGTTTCGTCGCTTGAACACCCGTCGGTATGTGATCGATTGTCTGTTCAGGATGAGAATCTTCGGTTCCCATACTGGCAACGAGTTTTTCAATGATTGAGGCGGCAGAAACATGCCCATCCCCCACGGCGCTGTAGAGAGCGTCGATATCGGCGTAGTGCATATCGTGAGCAAGTTCGAGCAACGAATGACCTGCGAAAATCTTTTGAAGTGGCAGACCAGCTTTGCGCATTTGGCGTGCAATTGATTCACGGCCAGCATCGATTGCTTCTTCTCGTCGCTCCTTACTAAACCACGCCTTAATCTTTGAACGAGCTCGCGGGCTCTTTACAAAGTTAAGCCAATCGCGGCTAGGGCCAGCGTGCTCTCCCTTATTTGTGACAATCTCAATGACATCACCATTGTTGAGTTTTGATTCAAGTGGGACGAGGCGTCCATTAACTTTCGCGCCCGCACATCGAAGACCTACATCTGTATGTACAGAGAATGCAAAGTCCACTGGGGTTGAACCCCCAGGAAGTGCCACGACAGATCCTTTAGGTGTGAAGACGAAGACTTCGGGGCTTCCAAGATCAAATCGAAGTGCTTCTAGGAACTCAGATGGATCTTCAGTCTCCTTCTGCCACTCGTGCAACTGGCGCAGCCACAGCATCTCAGGAGAACTACTCTGTGGTTCTCCCCCTTGCTTGTACTTCCAGTGGGCTGCGATACCGAATTCTGCTCGAGAGTGCATGTCATATGTGCGAATTTGAATCTCGATTGCTTTGCCATTCGGACCAATCACTGTCGTGTGAAGTGATTGATAAAGGTTGAACTTCGGCATTGCGATGTAATCTTTAAAGCGTCCGGGTACCGGGCTCCAACGGGCGTGGATAGAACCAAGAACGGCGTAGCAATCGCGAACATCATTGACCAAAACTCGGATACCGACAAGATCGTAGATATCGTTGAAATCTCGACCGCGCACAACCATCTTCTGATAAACGCTGAAGAAATGTTTCTTTCGGCCGGTAACAGTGGCAGCTATCTCATCCTTAGCAAGATCTGACTCGACAGCGGCAATTACTTCAGCCGTAAGAGCATCACGTGAAGGTGAACGCTCTGCAACGAGGCGAGAAATTTCTTCAAATTTCTTAGGTTCAAGAACGCCAAACGATAGATCTTCGAGTTCCCATTTGATTGCGTTCATACCTAGGCGGTGTGCAAGAGGCGCATAAATATCAAGGGTCTCTCTCGCTTTACGGGATGCACTATCACTAGAGACAAAACCCCACGTACGCGCGTTGTGAAGACGATCCGCTAACTTAATCACCAGAACTCGGATATCACGTGACATAGCAATGACCATCTTGCGCACTGTTTCGGCTTCTGCAGTTGGTCCGTAGGTCAATTTATCAAGCTTGGTAACTCCATCTACAAGGTTTGCAATCTCATCCCCAAAGTCAGAGCGAAGTTGATCCAGTGAGTAAGGCGTATCTTCAACGGTGTCGTGAAGAAGTGAAGCAATCAGCGTTGTTTCGTTAAGACCGAGTTCAGCGAGAATTTGAGTAACTGCAACAGGATGGGTTATGTACTCTTCACCAGATTTACGGAGCTGACCCTTATGTGCATTTTCAGCAACGAGAAAGGCGCGCTCTATTTCGGCAATATTTGCCTGCGGATGATGCTCCTTAAGCGCACCAATGAGAGGCGCGATTAAGGGCAACGTCTGCATATTTAAAGGGTTACTTGCGACCCTTGCGCTTTGGTTGGTTACGAGGACCGCTGCCTGTTGAAGGACGAGCTGGCTTAACTTCAGCTACTACTGGAGCGCCGCCACGTGCTGCAACGCGCTTAGCTAGAGCCTGCATTGCTGGCTCCTTTTCGCGAAGCTGAGCAAGGAATGGAGGTGCGATAAAGACTGATGAATAAGTTCCAACAGCAAGACCGATGAAGAGTGCAAGGGAGAGATCCTTAAGAGTTCCTGCACCAAGAAGACCTGCACCCACGAAGAGAATTGCTCCTACTGGAAGAAGGGCAATGATCGAGGTATTTGCTGAGCGAACGAGAGTCTGGTTAACAGCCAAGTTTGCAGCTTGTGAGTAAGTCATTTTGCTGTTGGCAGCAACAGATTTTGTATTTTCGCGGACCTTATCGAAGACAACCACGGTGTCATAGAGCGAATATCCGAGGATCGTGAGGAATCCGATTACCGTCGCCGGCGTTACATCGAATCCAACGAGTGCGTAAATACCCACCGTGATGAAAACGTCGTGAACCACAGCAACAATTGCAGCAATAGCCATCTTAGGTTCGAAAGCCATCGCCAAGAAGAGCATTACTGCAAGAAGGAATGCGATCAAGCCATAGAGAGCTTTCTTGGTAATTTCCTTACCCCATGAAGGTCCGACTAACTGAGTATCGATAGATTCTGCAGTCACGTTAAAGGTCGAAGTAAGTGCATTCTCAATCGCTTGAGATTCAGCAGAAGTTAAAGAGCCAGTCTGGATGCGGATCTTTGAATCACCGATCTTCTGGACGATAACTTCACCCGGAATTCCAATGTTTTCAACTGAAGCTCGAGCCTGTTCAACAGTGACTGAAGCCTTATTGATTGTGTACGAAGCTCCACCCTTGAATTCGATACCAAGGTGCAAACCCTGAATACCAAGTGCTGCGATTGACGCGATGATGAAGACAGCTGAAATCGAATACCAACGCTTGCGACGTTCAACGATGTTAAAAGAAATCTCGCCTGAGTAGAGACGGCCACCGAAACCTGAAAGTTTAGCCATGTGATTATGCCTCCAATGGTGATGCAGGGTTAGATTTTCCGATGCTCTTGGCTGAGAAGCCTGAGAGAGGATGACCTGATGAGAAGAACTTAGTTTTCGCGATCAGCGTTACCAGCGGCTTAGTAAAGATGAAGACGACAATAAGGTCGATAAGCGTTGTGATTCCAAGTGTCAGTGCGAATCCACGAACTCCGCCTACAGCGAAGAAGTAGAGAAGAACAGCGGAGAGAATCGAGACCATATCCGCGACGATGATTGTGTGACGTGCTCGCGCCCATCCACTTTCCACTGCGGATCGAAGTGAACGACCTTCACGTGCTTCATCTCGAATACGTTCGAAGAAGACGATGAATGAGTCCGCGGTAATACCGATTGCAACAATAGCTCCCGCAATTCCAGCCAAGGTAAGCGTAAAGCCGATTGCTCCACCTAGAACCAAGAAGATCAGGTACAGGAGTAACCCTGCGATTAGCAATGAGCCGACAGTCACTAAGCCAAGTGCGCGGTAATAAAGAAGTGAGAAGATGAAAACAAGTCCGATACCAAGTGCTCCTGCGAGAAGACCTGCTTCTAGCTGATCAGCACCCAACGTTGGTGAAACTTGCTGTACTTCGCCACGGTCAAAAGCAAGGGGCAGCGCACCATACTTAAGTACGTTTGCAAGGTCATTAGCTTCAACCTGTGAGAACGAACCAGTGATCTGAGCATTTCCTGAAGGAATCGCCTCATTAATTACTGGAGCAGATACAACAAGCCCATCGAGAACGATTGCAACCTGATTCTGTGGCGATGGCAACGTTGTTACGCGTGATGTAAGTGCACCAAACGCTGAAGTTCCTTCACCGTTGAATGTGAGCATTACATACCAAGCACTTGTTCCCTGCTGATCAATTCCAGCAGATGCCTTTGAAACCTGGCGACCGAGAACTTCAGCAGGAGCCAAGATGTACTTGCTCGCACCTGAGCGCGCACAAGCAACGATCACATCTGACGGTGAATCGGCTCCTGATCCTTGAAGATTTGCAGGATTTGTACAGTCAAGAGCTGCAAAGCGAGCGTTTACTTCTGCAGATACTCCACCGACAGGTGTTGCTGCAGATGCGCTTGTTCCACCGAGTGCAGCAGATTCGGCCAATACTTGGCGGAAGCGAAGTTCAGCAGTCTGACCAACAAGATCGACCACACGTCGACCTGAGTCTCCTGGAACAGAGATAACGATTTGGCGGTTAGCGCCACTTCCCTGTGCTGTTACTTCTGATTCAGCAACACCAAGTGAGTTAACACGCTGGCGAATAATTGAAACAGCTTGGTCAATCGCTTCGGATGTGACCTTGTTGGAATCATTAGATGCGCGAGGTTGAAGCGTGACGCTTGTTCCTCCGCGAAGATCGAGGCCGAGGCGAACTGATGTCGCTCCCTGGATAAGAGCTGTGGCTAGCAGGCCGAAGATAATGACGGCCAAGAGAGCCAAGGCGCGAACTGGGCGGCCCGAAGTCTTCATTGGTTTTGTAGGTGTGGACATAAGGGCAGAGTCTATGCGTCGGGCGCAGGCGTGTCGAAAAGGGTGGCGATTCCAGCAGGTGGTGTTCGTCCCACATGCTCCCACCCCATCGCTGTGGCAATACGGCCGCGTGGAGTGCGGGCCATAAAGCCATTTCGGACCAAGAAGGGTTCTGCAACAGATTCAACTGTCTCAGTCTCTTCGCCTACAGCTATTGCCAGAGTCGATAGACCAACCGGTCCCCCGCCAAATCGCTCGATGAGGGCGATCAGAACTGAACGATCTAGGCGGTCGAGCCCTTTCGCATCTACTTCATACATATCAAGTGCTGCCTTCGCATGTTGATGTGAAAGAGCGTTCGACCCTTGGACCTGCGCAAAGTCGCGAACGCGTCGAAGTAAACGGTTTGCAATTCGTGGTGTTCCACGTGAACGACTCGCAATTTCAGCAATCGCAGATTTATCAATTGTGAGGCCTAGTAGTGTCGCACTACGCGAAATAACTTCTTCAAGTTCTGACTCTTCATAGAAATCTAAATGAGCAGTAAATCCGAAACGATCACGAAGCGGCGATGGAAGTAATCCCGCACGAGTTGTAGCGCCTACCAAAGTAAAGCGAGGTAATTGAAGAGGGATGGCAGTTGCACCTGGACCCTTACCTACAACTACATCAACGCGAAAATCTTCCATCGCTAAGTAGAGAAGTTCTTCTGCAGGACGTGGCAATCGATGAATCTCGTCAAGGAAGAAGATTTCGCCTTCAACAAGTGAAGATAGAATCGCAGCAAGATCACCTGCATGCGTAATTGCAGGGCCACTTGAGATACGAATTGGAGCCTGCATCTCAGAGGCAAGAATCATTGCAAGTGTTGTCTTACCAAGTCCTGGTGGACCAGAAAGAAGAATGTGATCTGCAGCGGCGTCACGTTTGCGCGCTGCCGTTAAGAGAACGTCAATTTGTTCGCGAACTCGGTGCTGACCAATGAAATCCCCCAGCGTCTTTGGACGAAGTGCGTGTTCGGCCGCAGCATCATCATTCCCGCTTTGAGGGTTAACCAATCTCTCTTCACTCATTTACGCACGCCGTCCACTTTGCAGAGCCGCCTTCAAGAGCTCAGAGATATCGACGTTCTGCGCATCAATACCGTTATCTGCATACTGCGAAACGACTGCGGTGATTGCAGAATCTGAATCCTTGGCAGTGAAACCCAGTGAGATAAGTGCTGAAGTAAGTTGTTCACGCCAGACTGGTTGGTGAATCTGCTTATGATCGACACTTCCGAAATCAGAAATCTTTCCTTTCAGCTCGAGAATTAATCGTTGAGCTCCCTTGCGGCCGATTCCGGGTACCTTCTCAATCGCCTTAATATCTTCTTGCGCAATTGCAACGGCTAGAGATTGCGGAGTGTGAGCACCGAGAATAGCCAGAGCAACTTTCGGTCCGATTCCAGAAACTGTCTGGACCAATTCGAATGCTGAACGACTTTCTTCATCAAGGAATCCAAAGAGAGTGAGCGAATCTTCGCGAACAACTAGTGATGTGAAGAGCTGAACTGGAGTACCTAAATTAAGTTGCGCAGTTGTTTGTGAAGTCAGAGAAACAGAAAGTCCAACGCCACCAACTTCAACAACAGCGCGGTCGCTGGAGATAGCACGCACGATTCCATTAATGAGGGAAATCATTTGCCGACCAATTTAGAGAGTCGAGATTTCTCAGCTTTAAGAGCTGCTTCAATTTTAGAATTACCCCCGCCTCGCCAAATGTGGCAGATAGCTAAAGCCAGCGCATCAGTGCTGTCGACCGGTTTCGGAATCACTTCTAGATTTAATAACCGTTTCACCATTTCGGCAACTTGTGCCTTATTCGCACGTCCAGATCCAGTAACTGCAGCTTTGACTTCCGAAGGAGTGTGCATCATTACGGGGATGCCGCGACGCGCTGCAACAAGGAGGGCGATACCTGCGGCCTGTCCTGTACCCATGACGGTGCGAACGTTATGTTGAGAAAAAACTCGTTCAACAGCAATCACATCGGGCTTATGAAGAGCAATCCACTCTTCAAGTTCTGATTCGAGCTGAAGAAGGCGCTGTTCAAGTGGCGCATCAGCTGGCGTGAGGATGACTCCAACTCCAACCAGAGAGAGTGGCTTACCTATCGCACCTTCAACGATTCCGACGCCACAGCGAGTTAACCCTGGGTCTACACCCAAAACTCGACGCTGCATATGGCTCATAACTTCTAAGCCTAGGACTTAATGAAGTGGGATTAAGAAAGGCTCGCCATAACTTCATCAGAGACATCGAAGTTGGAGAAGACGTTCTGCACATCATCGAGCTCTTCAATGGCGTCAATAAGTTCGAATACTTTCTGAGCGCCTTCGGCATCCAGTGGAATCTGCATAGAAGGTAGGAAAGAAGAATCTGCAGATTCGTAATCTATGCCCGCAGCCTGCAGCGCAGTACGAGCAGCAACGAGGTCACTAGCTTCGCAGACAACTTCGAATGATTCACCG
>Ga0222712_10001067_pt1 | contig 35102 bp, 32 predicted proteins | sample C33_657DmetaG_FD_165043 | JGI IMG/M metagenome (GOLD analysis project Ga0222712, IMG submission 165043) | Estuarine water microbial communities from San Francisco Bay, California, United States - C33_657D | ecosystem: Environmental > Aquatic > Marine > Unclassified | place: USA: California...
TGACGAAGCACGTCTTCGTAAACGGATGGCCAATGTTCTGTCTTGCATAGGCTTTATCGTCTTGATCTACGGCCTGATCCGAATTAACCGAGACCTTCAGTTCCCGGGTAAGTGGGCACTGATACCGGTGTTGGGCACCGCCTGTATTGTGGCCGCTGGGCCTCTTGCTTGGCTCAACACAAAGATATTGTCTAACAAAGTGTTGGTGTGGTTCGGCCTGATTAGTTACCCGCTGTATCTGTGGCACTGGCCGCTTCTTAGTTTCGCCTGGATTGTTGAGGCAAGCCCGCCAAGCGTTTTGGTCCGCTTAGGGTTGATCGTGCTTTCGATTGCGTTGGCGTGGCTCACCTACCGGTTGATCGAGCGGCCGATTCGTTTTGGAAAGCACGGTGGCTTAAAGGCATGCCTTCTTATTGTATTGATGCTGATACTTGGCGGGGTAGGCTTGGGTACGTTTAATGAAAGAGGTTTCCCGTTTCGTAAAAACGTACAGTTGGCCGACGCCTTGTACACCTCTGAAGCACACAATCTTGAAGCCAAGTTGGTGGCTGGTTACCGCAACTACGTCGGAGGTGAGCCTAGCCACTCAAGCAAGCCCGTGGTATTGATTGTCGGTGATTCGTACAACGCCAACTGGTCGGTTGGGCTCAGCACTCTGATCGATGTGAAGCAATACGATATTGTTTCGATTTCGTATCTCGGTTGCAAAGTGAGCGTTGCGCCTGAAAAAATTATCGCAATCGCCAGAGAACAGAAATTTGAACGCTACTGCCAACCCTTCGAATTGTTGATCAACGATCCAAGTGTGATCCGCAGGCTCGCGGCCGTGATGTTGGTCAGCTATCGGCCCTTTGAATATGACGTCAATCGATTTAGATTTGACATACTTCGAGAGCTGAAGAAAAAAAATAGTCAGTTTGATTTATTTGTATTTGGCAACTACTTTCAACTTGATTCTGATAAGTATTCGAGTTGTGAAAAGTTGATGTACCGAACGGGTCGCAGAGCTGAGCTTTGTTTGGAGCTGGCGGATTATCCAAAAAAACAAACAAGTCGAGAAACCTTGCCGTTTTATCCGCGTGATCTCAAGTTTGCGTACGTCGACTTGATCGGCTTAACTTGCCATGAAGATAAAACGGGGTGTCCGACCGAAGCGCAAGGCGTACCTTTTATTAGCGACTCCCATCACTTGAACGCTACCTTCATCGCAAAACTCATGCGTGATCTTCAGACGACGCAATCGGTAAAGCTAGAAGACCTTGGTCTTCGCAAGTACTTGGTGAATCCGTCTGGCCCTTAACGGTACGAAGCTGTTGCCGCGCTAGGGCTTGATCTTTCGCAAACACAGGCTTGAAGTTTGATGATTTGGCACCAAATAGAAAGTGAGCGCTTAGATGGCGAACTAAAAGCTTTTGTTGCGCTCTATACTCAAATCATTGTTTACCTTTGCGATCGACACCATGAGAATCCCATGCCCTCACTGCAATAAGCTAAACCAACTCGCGATTGAGCGTCTGGCAAGCCAACCAATTTGTGGGGCGTGTAAAAAGGATTTGTTGTCAGCTCCGCTTGAGGTTGATGAACAATTGTTTGGAGAGTTAACTGCTCAGTCGCCACTGCCAGTCATTGCCGACTTTTGGGCCTCGTGGTGCGGGCCATGCAAAATGTTTGCGCCAACCTTTCAGGCCAGTGCGCTTAAGCATACCAATGAAGCTTTGCATGTCAAGATCAATACCGAAGAGAATCAAGCGCTGTCGCAGCGCTTAAGCATTCGGTCAATCCCGACGTTGGCCGCGTATTCAAAAGGCAAAGAACTCACTCGTGTGAGTGGGGCGTTGCCTGCGCCATCCCTTGAGCAGTTTGTGCAGCGTGCGATACAGGGGGTCTAGCCCCTCAATGGCTGAGTGAGTAGAGGTGGCCGCAAGCGATTGACTGGCTGGGCTTGCCAATCAGTGGGGTGGCAGCCACCCTCACGGTTTAGTTTTTGGGCATTGATTTCAGCAAAAGCTGCATCTGCTCTTTTTCAAGTACGGCTGTTTTTTCGGCATATTTTTGGTACTCGGTCGGCCCCATATACTTAATCTCCATCAAGTTTCTTTTCACCAGATCGTTAAATTCTGGATTTTTAATTGCAAGGGCAAAGGCGTGATCCAGCTTCTTAACAATGGCGTGATCCATACCAATCGGGCCAACCACTCCAAACGGTGACAGCGCCACAACATTAAAACCCTCTTCTTTTAACGTGGGGACATTTGGGTAGGATGCGAGGCGAGTTTCTGACATGCTGGCAAGTAGGCGTGCTCGACCGTCTTTAATGAACCCATCTAACGCTGGTGAGCCTGCCCCGACAAAGATATCGACTTGGCCGCTCATCAGCCCTGTCACAATGTCAGATGCACTTTTGTAGGGCACATGTGTGACTTTGAAATTGCCGGCTCTTGCAAAGGCTTCCATCGATAATTGAGGCGTACTAAAAATACCGGGCGAGCCAAAGGGGTAGCCCGGATGTGCTTGGGCATCCGAGGCGAGCTCTTTGACAGACTTCCAGCGTGAGTCTGCCCGCACCGCTATCAGATAGTTGTAATCCACGAGCGAGCTAATGAAGGTGAGATGCCTCAGTGGATCGAGGTTAGTCTGCACAACGTGTTGTTGGCGAAAGATGCCGACCGGCACGATGCTTAGCAGATAGCCGTCTGGCTTTGCATTGATCAGTTGGCTAGCGCCAAGCGTGCCATTAGCGCCGGGTTTGTTTTCTATGACGAGAGACTGCCCGAGTTCTGGGCCGGCAAGCTTTGCCAATAGTCTGGCAATGACATCTGTCCCCGAACCTGGACCATAGGGCACTAATAATTTAATCGGCTGGGTCGGAAAGTTTTGCGCGCAGACAAGGGTTGAAAATAAAGTCAGGACAGAAATGAAGAACAAACGTGGGATACGCATAGTGGCTCCGGTGGGCATGTCATGGTGTTGCGGCCTAAGTATTGTGGTTCGGTCTACTATTGATAAACAACGGTGAGCGTTTCTGCGACTAGCGCCGGCTTGGCGACGCCTTCAATCTCGACGATATTGCTATACGTTAACCGCGCACCGCCCTCGATCTCGTCATATTTTTCGAGGGTACGATGTAAACGAATACGTGCACCGCACTGCACAGGGCTTACGAATCGAACCTTGTTTTGGCCATAGTTAACGCCACGCGAGCGCTGTTTAATCCGAACGATTTGACTCGCTAGATAGGTCACAAGCGAAAGCGTGAGCATGCCGTGCGCGATGGTCTTGCCATCTGGCATTTGTTGTTTGGCACGCTCGCGATCAATGTGAATCCAGTTATGGTCGCCAGAGACTGCGGCAAAATCATCGATCCGTTTTTGGTCTACAGTCAGCCAGTCACTGCTGCCCACCTTTTGACCTACATATTGTTTCATATCCGAAGGGAATTCGACTTCAAGCATGGTTGACTCCTGAGATCTCGTTGTTTGATTAACCGCACAAGCGGACTAGGCGCTCGCGGATGATGTGCTCGGCCTCTTGAACAATTCGAGAGACCAGTACTTCGCAACTTGGGATATCGTGAATGAGGCCTTGCACTTGTCCGACGGTCCAGATGCCACCCTCGACATCGCCACCTTCGTAGACCCCTCGGCCTTTGACGCCGGCAACCTTAGGGCCGATTTCAGCGATAGTGGCGCCTGACTTTTCCATCTCGATCACACTGAGCGCCAAAGCGTTTTTGTAGACACGGCTGCTATTTCTTAAGCTGCGCAAGATCAGGCTGGTATCGTGTTCAGTTTGCTCAACGATGGCCCGTTTGATGTTGTGATGAACCGGCGCCTCGATGGTGCACATAAAGCGGGTGCCCATGTTGATCGCCTCAGCCCCCAGGGCTAACGCTGCCGCTAGGCCGCGCCCATCGCCAAAGCCGCCCGAAGCAATGACCGGGATCTTGAGTTTGGCGACGGCTGCGGGGATCAGCACCAAGCCCGGAATATCCTCTTCGCCGACGTGTCCCGCACATTCAAAACCATCAATACTGACTGCATCCACGCCGATGTCTTGCGCTTTCAACGCGTGGCGAACCGTGGTGCATTTGTGGATGACTGTAATGCCTGCGTTTTTAAAGGCGGGCATGTGTGCTGAAGGGTTATTACCGGCGGTTTCGACAATCGTCACCCCCGAGTCAATGATGACGTCTCGGTAGGCCTCGTAAGGAATTGGTTTGAGAGAGGGTAAAAAAGTGAGATTCACGCCAAACGGTTTATCAGTCATGTCACGCAAGCGATTGATTTCATCGTGAAGCGCTTCAGGGGTTGGCTGGGTGAGGGCGGTCAGTATCCCTAACGCACCAGCATTAGAGACTGCGGCGGTAAGCTCGGCACGCCCCACCCATTGCATGCCGCCTTGAATAATCGGATGGGCAATACCCAATAAGCGTGTGATTGCGGTTTGCATGGAGTTTGTCCTTTACGGCTGAACGCTCAGAGCGTCAGCGTTTGAGATAAGTTGAGGTCGATAGGGCCTACAGCTCGGGCTGAGAGACAGCTTCGCGCCGGTCAGCGTCTGCAGCGTAGTAAAGTCGATATCGTCGGCGATGCGTTGAACCACGAAGCCTTGTGGGGCGACCTCGATTAAAGCGAAATTTGTATAAATTCTGGTAACGCACTTGTGGCCAGTTAACGGATACGCACAACGCTCAAGCAGTCGCGGTGCGCCATCCTTCTGACAGTGCTCCATCAGCACCCAGACGCTGGCCGCGCCCGCTGCAAGGTCCATGGCGCCACCTACCCCAGGTGTTTCTGTTGACAGGCCGGTTGACCAATTGGCCAGATCGCCATTTTCAGCGACCTGAAAGGCACCCAAACAGGCGATATCGATGTGCCCGCCACGTATCATTAAAAACGAATCGCTGTGACTAAAAACTGAGGCACCCTTCAAGAGGGTGAGGTGCGATTTACCGGCACCGACGACATCGTCGTCTTCTTGTCCGGGCTCGGGTGCAGGTCCAAGCCCGAGTAAGCCTTGCTCACTCTGCAGCAACACCTCGCGCCCTGCGGGAATGCAATCCGCGATCATGGTCGGCAAACCGATACCAAGGTTCACGCAGTAACCCTCGGGGATATCTTCTGCCGCGACGCGTGCGATGTCTTTTCTGTTTAAGCCTTTCATTTTTTTATCTCAATGACTCGATCAATGAATACACCTGGCGTGATGATGTGTTCGGGATCGAGTTCGCCTAACTCGACAAACTCGTTAACTTGCGCAATCACGAGTTGTGCTGCGCCGGCCATCGCGGGATTATTCACACGAGCGCCACGGTGATACACCAGGTTGCCCCAACGATCGCCCTGTTTAGCTTGAAGCAACGCCACATCGCCAACAAGTGGTTTTTCAAAAACGTATTCTTGCCCATCGATGAGACGAGTTTCTTTGCCGCGCGCTAACTCGGTACCTGCGGCCGTTCGCGTAAAGAAACCACCGATGCCAGCAGCACCTGCACGAATGCGCTCAGCCAACGTACCCTGAGGCACCAATTCAAGCTCGATCTTACCCGCGCTATACAGTTCATCAAAGATGGTCTTTCCGACTAAGGCGCGTGGAAACGAACAGACCATCTTTTTGACTCGATTGGCTCGCATCAGATCTGCCATGACGTCGGTGCCGGTCGTTGCATTATTCGCCACCAAGGTAAGGTCTTTCACCCCTAAGTCAAAGACGCCGGCCAACAGCTCGGCCGGTCGCCCCGATGTGCCGAAGCCGCCGATCAGCAGCACATCGCCATCCTTGATGCCTTGTACTGCCTGTGCCATTGACTCAACACGTTTGTTAATCATGACTAATCCAGGTCGTTACCGCGCATATCGGCGTTGCGCCGGGCCCGACGTGCCAAATCCAACATGACAGTGCCGATAACATTGGGGTTGTCGATCGGTTCGGCTTGTGGCCCGCGATGCCAGCCTTCCATCGCTGCAAGAAAACCACCACCCAATTCGAACACCCGCGCGGTGACTTCGGAGCTTTCGGCGCTGGCTAACCAGGTGGCAGCGGCGGCGATCCAGCGCGGGTGTCGCAATGCAATTTCTTCGGGCGTGCGCTCACGTAAGCTTTCGGTCATGCGAGTTTGTGCATGCGGGCTAATGGCGTTAACCGTGATCCCATAGCGCTTTAATTCACGGGCGGTGATGATGGTGAAGGCGGCGATCCCTGCTTTGGCTGCGCCATAATTGCTTTGCCCAATGTTACCGAGCAGGCCTGAAAATGACGTGGTGTTGATAAGCCTGGCGTTCACAGGTTCACCGGTGAGTTTTTGTTGAGCTCTCCAGTACACCGCGGCATGGTGGCAAGGCGCGAAGGTGCCTTTTAAATGAACCTTGATGACGGCATCCCATTCACTTTCTTCCATGTTGACAAGCATGCGATCGCGAAGAATGCCTGCGTTGTTGATCACGACGTCGAGCTTGCCAAAGTGCTCGACCGTGCTGTGGATCATATGCTCGGCCTCTTTCCACTCAGAAACATCGTCACAGTTTGCGATGGCCTCGCCACCGGCAGCTTTGATTTCGTCAACCACTTGTTGGGCAGCCGAGGTGTCTCGCCCCAGACCTTCTCTGGATACCCCTAGGTCATTGACAACGACTTTTGCGCCGCAAGCGGCCAGTTGCAAGGCGTACTCTCGCCCGATTCCACGTGCAGCGCCGGTAACGATTGCGACGCGTCCTTCACATAAGCGGCTCATGATTGACTAGGCTCCTTGAAATATTGATAAGAGTGATGAAGGGTGAATTGGATAGACATCAGGACAATTGGTGGTGGGCAGAATCGAGGAATGAATCGTGATTAGGTTCATTAGGAAAAGAGTGAACAGGATGGTTTTGAGAACACGGATACTTGGCTAGCGCTCAAATTTCGGTGGACGTTTTTCAATAAACGCTTGCGCGGCCTCTTTGTGATCGGCTGTGAGTGTGGCGGTCACGTGATTCACGGCTTCTTGATTCAGCGTGTCATCTAAGGTGTTTTGCAAGGCGTGATTTAAATTGTCTTTCATTAGTGCCAAGGCTTGTCGAGGGCCGTTGGCAATTTTTTGGGCGATTGCAGTGACCTCCGGTTCAAGACGGTCGCGCGAAAACAAGGCGGTCAGCATCCCCAACTCATTTGCTTGCTGTGCGTCGAGTGTGGGCGACAGCAGATACAACTCGCGCGCCTTCGCAAAACCGACGATACGCGGTAAAAAGTAATGCCCGCCAAAATCGCCAGGCAAGCCGACATTGATGAAAGCCGTTTTGAATTTTGCCGAATCATCTGCATACCGAAAGTCACAAGCCAGCGCCAAACACAGGCCGGCGCCCGCAGCGGGGCCACGAATCATCGCGATGGTTGGGATGGGCAGGGTGTGAAGCAGCTCGGTAATTTGATTGCGCCGGCGCAAGCGCGCGACTTTTTGGTCAAAAGATAGAGCCTCTGCGGGTGAGTTTGCCATACGGGCCACATCGCCACCTGCACAAAAAGCAGCGCCAGCTCCAGTCAGCACAATCGCTCCGATTTGCCGATTGTCTTTGGTCTCAAGCAGCGCTTGCGCGAGCTGGTCATATAGCTCTGGACTGAGCGCATTGAGACGCTCTGGGCGATTCATGACAAGCGTCATAACGCCCTCGTGCACGGATCTGAGTAATGGTGAGGACTGCTCTGGCATGTTATCTCCGAGTGGTATCTAGGTACCTTAAGCGATAGCTTAGAGCAAAAAATCCTTTTCGGTAAAAAAAGAAAAACCACTGCCTAAAGGCGTCATTTGAATGTTATAAAACCAAGACGAGGCGCACAGCCGACCAGTTCTAATATTTGGTTTAAACCAAAAGCTTCACAGGGACAACATAATGAGTATTAAAGGCAAGGCCTATATCGCTGGGATTTTTGAGCACCCGGCCCGCAAAATCGCAAATATGTCGTTAGCACAGCTACACGCTGAGTGTGCCAAGGGCGCGCTTGAAGACGCTGGCTTGACCATACATGACGTCGACGGTTACTACTGTTCGACCGATGCGCCCGGTAGCCTGGGCGGCATCAATATGATTGATTACATGGGGTTGACGGTTAAGCACTCTGACTCAACCAATACCGGAGGCTCGTCTTACTTGTACTTGGTCGCCCACGCGGCTGAGGCGATTGCGGCGGGCAAGTGCAGCGTTGCCTTGATTACCTGTGCGGGTTTTGGACGCCCAGGCACAATTGTGCGTGATTTGGACACGGCAATCCCAGATACTCCATTTGAAATGCCCTATGGTCCAGTTACGGTCAATTTGTATGCACTTGCTGCAATGCGGCATATGTATGAGTTTGGCACCACGAGTGAACAATTGGCCTGGGTTAAGGTTTCTGCATCGCACCATGCGCAACACAATCCTAACGCGTACTTAAAGAAAGTGGTCACAGTTGAGGACGTTGTGAACTCCCCATTGATTGCAGACCCATTGCATCGCATGGATTGCTGTGTAGTGACGGATGGCGGTGGTGCGGTGATTGTTGTGAGTCCAGAGATTGCTAAAACCTTAAAGCGCCCAGCGGTGAAGTTGATTGGCGCGGGCGAGTCGCCCAAGGGTCAAATGGGCGGCAAAATTGATATTACCTATACCGGGGCCGTCCGCTCAGGGCCTATCGCCTTCGCTGAAGCTGGCGTGAAGCCTAGCGATATTAAGTACGCCTCAATTTACGACAGCTTTACGATCACCGTGGTCATGACGCTTGAGGATCTTGGCTTTTGTAAAAAAGGCGAAGGCGGTAAGTTTGTGATGGATGGGAACTTGATTTCGGGCGTAGGCAAACTGCCATTCAATACCGATGGCGGTGGGATGTGCAACAACCATCCGGTGAACCGTGGCGGCATCACCAAAATCATTGAGGCTGTGCGCCAATTGCGCGGCGAAGCCCATCCCTTAGTGCAAGTTAAAAACTGCGATATTGCCTTGGCGCACGGAACCGGCGGCTCGCTGAGTACCCGTCACGGCAGTGCCACATTGATTATGGAAAGAGAGTAACGCCATGACCACACCCTATCAAGACAGAAAAATCCCTGCCCCGAAGTTGAACTATGGCGATGAGCCTTATTTTGACGCAGCCACTCAGGGCAAGTTGATGCTGAAGTATTGCAACGACTGCAAACAATATCATCACTATCCCCGCGCGCTATGCCCGTTTTGCTTTAGCGATAAAACTGAGTTCAAAGAAGTGAAAGGTAGCGGCACGGTGTATAGCTATAGCATCACTCGCACCTCTGGCCCTGTGCCGTATGCCATTGCCTATGTCACTCTTGATGAAGGTATCACGATGCTGACCAATATCGTCGATTGCGACTTGGATACCATCCGCTGCGGACAAAAGGTTGCGGTGACCTTCAAGCCGAGCGAGGATGGCCCCGCGATCCCAATGTTTAAATTGGTTTGAAGGCAAAGGATAACAAATGAGCGATGCGCTTTACACCTATTGGGTCGGCATGGATATCCCCGCCGACACGAGCGCTGCCGATGTTGCGGCGTTTAATGATTTTTACTCGAATGTGCATAAGCCTGAAGTGTTAGCTGGCAACCCCGGCTTTTTGCGTGGGCGCCGTTACGAGCTTGCGCAAGACGACACGCGCGGTGCGCGTGGGCCACGCTTTATCGCGGCTTACGATATTGAAAGCAAAGAGGCGGCACAACTGTACATCACTCGCAATGATGGGCCAGCAAGCGGGCGGCCCGTCTATAGCGACGGCCCTGCCGCCTGGCAAAAGCGCAGCACCAAGTGGCGTCTAATGTGGCAACATGTGCTGAATAATCCTCAGTCAGCGCAAGTGTCTGCTTCGCCGTACATGTATTTGGTCGGGATGAACGCAGCAGCAGGCTCTGGTGAGGCTGAGCTGGCTCAATTTAATGAGTTCTACAACACGATCCATGTGCCTGAAGTACTAGCAGGCTATGGTTTTGTCAGTGGCGCACGCTATAAAAATATGCGTACCTTTCTTCACCCCGAGCCCGGTGCACCAAACTTTTTGGCGATGTACGGCATCAAGGACGAGGCAGCGGCCCAATCGTTCATGAAAGATAGATTAAGCGCTGATCCTGGTGGTAATTCTTTCTCAGCCGGGCCACCGCCTTGGCAAAAGCGCGACACGAAGTGGCGTTTGACGTATCGCTTGGTTGGTTAGGATTAAGTGATTTGCGACCGCGAGCTTAAGCATGAATAGTCTTGCTTGGGCTGACGGTTCGTTAAATTGATATAGCAATATTAAAACTACAAAGGCATCACATGATTTACTCCCGTCACGTCGGCGACGCAAAAATTTATAACGTCATTGAATATAGCGGCCCAACGCATGCGGCTGATTTTGTGTTTCCTGAGTTAGATGTGCGCCAGATCGTGCCGCATCTGTCATGGCTGGCCCCGCATCACTACAACATCAAGTTGCAGCGGTTTATCGTGGCGATGCAGTTATGGGTAATGCATATGGGCGATAACGTGATCGTGATTGACTTGGGGGTTGGCAATCATAAAAAACGCGGCTCAGAGCGCATGAACATGCTCAACACTTTGACGCCACTTTGGCTTGATGCGGCAGGTGCAAGTGCAAAAACAGTGACGCACGTGATTGTCACGCACTTTCATCCCGACCACGTCGGTTGGGGCACCCGTATGGTGGATGGTCGTTGGGAGCCAATGTTTCCGAATGCGCGTCATCTGATGCCCCGCGTTGATTTTGAAGCTGCGCACGCGGCGTATAAAAATGGTGATAAGGGTGTGATCAGCGGTTCGTTTGAGGACAGTGTGTTGCCGCTTTACGAATTGGGATTAATTGATCTAATCGACGATGGTGATGTCGTGGCCGGTTGCCTGAAAGCTGAAGCCATGCCGGGCCATACTCCTGGCTCGTTGCATTTTCGGCTGCAGTCAAAAGGACAAGAAGCGATCTTTGCTGGTGATGTGATGCATAGTCCTTTACAGATTGCGATGCCGCATATCAACACGTGGATTGATGCTCATGCCGAGCAGGCGCGAGCCTCACGTGCCTTGTTTTTGAAGCGCGCTGCCGAACGCAATGCCATGATTTTTCCGGTGCACTTCGGTTGGCCACACTGCGGCTATGTGCGTGGCGACAGTACTAAAGGCTATCGCTTTGAACCGGTCGAACCTGAAGCACGTGGTGAATAACACTGAACAAGCGCGTTGCGCGTTGGTTTAGGGTAGTGCTGGTCAGGGTTAAGAAAATTAAAAAGGGGATGACAATGAAGCAAATCTTACGGGCGGTTCTTTTGACGATGGCTTTCGCGCCTTTGCTCGCGGCTGCGCAAACTTACCCTGACAAACCAGTCAAAATGATTGTGCCTTACCCGGCAGGCGGCCCTGCGGATCAGATCGCCCGTGAACTTGCGAACGGATTGTCACAAGCGCTGGGTCAAACCTTTGTGATCGAAACAAAAGGTGGGGGTAGTGGTTCGATCGGAACAGGCTTTGTCGCCAAAGCGGCCCCTGATGGCTATACGCTGTTAGCTAGCGCCGGTGCACCTCACACTGCAGTACCCGTCTTTAGCTCAAATCCACCATACGACGGCATTAAAGAATTTTTGCCAATTTTGATGCTGATTGATGTGCCAAATGTGATGGTGATTGGCCCTCACATTAAAGCGACCAACGTCAAAGAGTTCATTGAGTTAGCCAAAACTAAAGTGATGACTTATGGGTCAAGCGGTACGGGTAGCTCAACCCATCTCGCGGGCGAGATTCTTCAAATTGAAGCGAAGATCAAAATGACCCACGTGCCGTATAAAGGGGCTGCACCCGTCGTCAACGATATGCTGGGCGGGCATGTTGACGTCTCTTTCTTAAATTTATCGGCCATGCTGCCACATATTAAGTCGGGCAAGCTTCGCGCCATTGGCCTGTCTTCGCAGACGCGTGCAAAGGCGCTGCCTGAGGTGCCGACCATGGCTGAGCAAGGTACGCCCAACAATACGGGTTCGTGGTATGGTTTACTCGCCCCCGCCGGCACGCCAGAGCATGTAGTGCGTGTGTTGTACGATGCGAGCGTGAAGTATTTTTCGCAACCTGAAGTGCGTGCTCGTGTCGAGGCTTCGGGTTCAGAGCTCAAAATGCTCAATCCGAAACAGTTTTTGGCTGCGATGATTGAAGAAAAGCGCCAACTGGCCGAGCTAAACAAGATTTTGAATATTAAGATGGATTGAGTCGTTTCGCTTAATTCGGGTATGTGAACTCATTAACAAAGGATCAGTATGGATAAGGTAGTTGCCTCAGCCGCACAGGCAATCGCAGATATTCAAGCGGGCGCGAGTGTCGCAATCGCTGGGTTTGGTTTGGCACATCGTTTTCCAAACAATTTGATCTTTGCTTTGCGAGACAAAGGTACAACAGACCTGACCCTGGTGTGTAACTCACTGGGTGCCGCTGGTGAAAAAGGCCAATTGTTAGTTGAAAACAATCAGGTTAAAAAACTAGTTGCTGCGTTCTCGATCAGAGCTGGCATGCAGACAGAAGGCGAAAAAAGGATCGCAGCAGGCACACTTGATGTCGAGCTCGTACCGCAAGGGATTTTGGTTGAACGCTGCCGCGCCGGGGGCGCTGGCATCCCAGCTTTTTACTCGCCAACCGGAGTCGATACCGATCTGGCTGAGGGTAAAGACATTCGTTATTTCAATGGCAAGCCACACGTGCTTGAGCATGCCATTCAGGTTGATTATGCGTTCTTAAGTGCTTACCGCGCTGACCGTGCGGGCAATGTGCAGTTTCGCGGCGGTAGCGCTAACTTCAACTCAGCGTTTGCCAAGGCGGCAAAGATTGCGATTGTTGAGGTTGAAGAAATTGTTGAAGTCGGTGAGTTGCCTCCTGAGTTAATCGATTTGCCTGGCATCTTTATTTCGCGCGTGCTTAAGATCACCGACATGATTGATGTCAAGACCTTGACCCGTGCTGAAAAACGGCCAGCGGATAGCGCGCGCACTTACAACGGCAAGCAAGCTCTGACTCGCAACGGTATTGCAAAAAATGCAGCGAAGATTGTCAAAGATAATACGTATGTGAATCTAGGCGTTGGTATCCCCACGCAAGTCTCGAACTTTTTGGGTGGTCGCGGCGTATGGTTGCACGCTGAAAACGGTGTGCTGGGTTACGGCGGCATTGTGTCAGGTGACGCAGTCGACCCCGATGTCTTTAACGCGGGTGGGCAATTCGTTGAGGCAGTGCCCGGCACGTCATTCTTTGAAAGCGTGATGTCCTTTGAAATGGCCCGTGGTGGCCATATCGATACCGTCATTCTGGGCGCCTACGAGGTCGATCAAGACGGTAACGTTGCGAACTGGAGCATTACCGATGCGCGCCGCGGCGGTATTGGTGGCGCTATGGATTTGATCTCTGGTGAAGTCGAACTCATCATCGTGATGGAACATGCCGACAGCAAGGGCAGAACCAAATTACCGCGTCGTTGCAAATACCCACTGACGGGGCGCGAATGCGTGGATTGGTTAGTGACTGATTTGGCAGTATTGCATTGGGTCAACGATCGCTTTGTGCTCGAGGCGATTGCTCCTGGCTTTACACCTGAAGAAGTCAAAGCGCTTGGCGAGATTGATTTTGCTGTGTCGCCAAATCTTCAGACCATGGAGTAAGGTGTTGAGGCCAACGGTGACGATGAGAAGAGTATGAAGCTACCTCTTGAAGGGCTCAAGATTCTAGATCTTAGCCATGCGTTGGCTGGCCCCTTTTGTTCGACTATGTTGGCTGACTATGGTGCTCAAGTCATTAAGATTGAGCCACCAGGCAAAGGTGATATCGCTCGTGCGTGGGGCACCAAGTTACCTGGTGGTGAAACCGATTATTTTGTTGGGCTTCATCGCAATAAACAAGGTATCGTGCTCGACTTAAAAAACGCTGAAGGCAAAGAGACCTTTTTGCGAATGGTTGAGCGTTGTGATGTGGTGCTCGAAAATTTTCGTCCCGGCACGCTCGTTAAGTTAGGGATCGATTATGAAGTGGCGCGCAAGCGTAATCCGGGCATTATTTATTGTTCAATTTCAGGCTTTGGGCAAGACGGCCCTTATCGAGATCGCCCAGCACTTGATTTGATCGTCCAGGCCGAAAGCGGCATGATTAGCGCAACGGGCGATGAGGGTGGGCATGGTGCGCGTGCGGGCGTGTCGATTGCTGATCTAACCGCCGGTATGAATGCCGCCTTGGGCATCATGATGGCCTTGCGTGCCAAAGACGCAACTGGGGTGGGGCAGTCGATCGACATTTCGATGCTCGAAGGCCAGCTCTCGTTGCTAAGCACCATGATTGGTGATTATTTTTCGACGGGCACTATCGCAGGCCCGATGGGCACAGCGTATAAGGCCTTGTTACCGTATCAGACCTTTCGTACAAAAACACACGACCTTGCCTTGGCGGTGGGTAGCGATAAGCTTTGGCTTGAGTTTTGCCCGCTGATCGGTTGTTCTGACATGACACATGATCCTCGGTTTGCCACGAATAGTGCTCGTATGCAAAATCGCAAAGCGCTGATTGACAGATTGCAAGAGGTTTTCTTGACGCGCAGCTTTGCTGAATGGGAAACCATCCTCGTCGGTGCAGGTATCCCGATGGGCTCGATTAATAACGTCAAGCAAGTCGTCGAGCATCCGCAGGTCATTGCACGCGGTGCGATCGTTGAGATGGTGCATCCGCGCGCGGGTAATGTACGCGTGGTGGGCGTGCCGATTCGTATGTCGGCAACTCCTGGGTCAGTGCGTACACCGTCGCCCTCTTTAGGCGAGCATACCGAGGCTGTGCTGAGCGATGTGCTTGGGATGACGACTAGTGAAATCGAAGCATTGAGGGCTGCGGGTGGGTTAGGTCACGCTTCGACGTAGCCTACCAACCCCGCTAGGTTGGTAGGCGCGTGAATCAGGATGCTGTGTGAACCGACTACTTTGCAGCCGCGCGGCTGTAGGTTGCCGTGAAACTCGCCTTGGCAATCGTGTTCATACCCATGAAATAGCCAGTCAGTGCAGCCGTTGCATCTGCTGGAACTTCTAGCGGGGCTTTCAGCGCATGAACAGTGAAAATATAACGATGCGGCTTGCCGCCTTGCGGTGGGCATACGCCCCCCCAGCCAGCAAAACCAAAGTCGCTACGACCGTGGCTAGCGCCCTTGGGCAAGTTTGCACCACCGATCGCGCCTGCGTTCGCAGCTAAGGCCTGAACATCGGCTGGAATATTGATTGCCAGCCAGTGCCACCAACCCGAGCCGGTAGGGGCGTCAGGGTCATACACCGTCACGGCGAAAGCCTTTGCCTCTTTCGGTGCGCCTTTCCAACTGAGTGCAGGAGACATATTTTCACCTGAACACCCAAAACCATTGAACTCAAACCGCTTATCAATCACGCTATCGGCTTTGATATCTGGGCTACTGAGCGTGAAGGGCTCTGCGTGTGAAACAGTCGCAAGGGCCATGAATGCTAAAGAACTAAGAACGGTTTTCATACAGGACTCCGGTAGGGTTGGTGGGGGTGATAAAAGAACGACTGTTGTTGGTTGAGATGGTTGATTTGAAACCCGTATTTATAGCTATCGCGGTCAAAATGTCAATACCGACCCCAGAGCAGGGCGCCGGAATCAGGTACGCTGCGCTTGATACCCTCATGCTTCAAAATCGACGTGTAGTGTGTCAACCTCACCCGCTGCCTCGAATTCAATGCTGCTTTAGCGTTCGGGCTTAAAATATCGTGTCACCCGCTAGGATGACTGACTGCATGAAAGATGCTGTCTAATTTAAGGTGAATTGACATCATGACCGTCGCAAATAAATCCGCAGTGCAAGACCCTACCTTTACCACTCGCCCCGAGATCGTCGGTACCTTCGGGGTCGTGGCCTCAACGCACTGGCTGGCCTCGCAAACTGCAATGGGTATTCTTGAAAAAGGTGGCAATGCGTTTGACGCGGCTGTTGCCGGGGGCTTCGTCTTACAGATTGTCGAGCCCCATTTGAATGGACCAGGTGGCGAAGTGCCGATCATGCTTTGGTCTGAAAAAGAGCAGCGTATGCGAGTGCTCTGTGGACAGGGGCCTGCTCCCAAATTAGCGACCAGCGCGTACTTTAAAGCGCTGGGGTTAGAGCTTGTTCCAGGCATCGGGCTGCTGCCTGCTACGGTACCTGGGGCATTTGGCGCCTGGCTGACAATGCTGCGTGATTACGGCACCATGACACTCGCTGAGGTGATGGCACCTGCGATTGCGTATGCGCGCGATGGGTTCCCGATTTTGCCGCGCACGGTGCAAGCGATTTTGGCTGTACAAAGTTTATTTGCGTCCGAATGGAAGTCCTCAGCTGAGGTGTGGATCCCAAGGGGGCAGGTTCCTCGGCCAGGCGAATTATTTCAAAGCCCAGCAATCGCGCAGACGTACACGCGTCTGTTAACTGAGGCTGCAGCAGTCGGTGCGGACGATCGCATCCTGACAATCAACGCCGCGCTTGAGATTTTTTATCGGGGCTTCATCGCGCAAGAAATCGATCAGTTTTATACCGACCAACCGATACGTGACACGACGGGTGAACGCAACACCGGTTTGTTACGTTACGACGACCTCGCAAACTGGACGCCAACGTATGAAGAGCCACACGCCGTTGACTTTGGCCGCTACACAGTGGCCAAGTGTGGCCCGTGGTCACAGGGCCCGGTCATGTTGCAGCAGCTATCTATCCTGAAGCACGCTGGTCTTGAGAAATTTGCGCCTGATTCCGCTGAGTTTGTACATCGAGTGGCTGAGGCAACCAAACTTGCCATGGCTGATCGCATGGCTTGGTATGGTGATCCTTTGTTTGCGAAGATTCCAATGGCAGAGCTGTTGTCAGACGAATATGGCAAAGCGCGCTATGCGCGTATCGGAGCACTGAGCGCCAAATTGTTTGAAGCGGGTCAGCCCGGCGGGCGTCAGGCAAAGCTACCCGATCTTGAAGCGGCAGCACGCACGCTAAAAGTGTCAGATACGCGCTTTGGTGTTGGTGAACCGACCTTTGCAGCGTTGCCACCTGTCAGTGAATGGGCCAAGAAAGAGGTCTTTATCGGAGACACCTGTCACATTGATGTGATTGATGCGCAAGGCAATATGGTTTCGGCTACGCCGTCAGGTGGTTGGTTATCTTCAAGCCCAGCGATTCCTGCCTTGGGTTTCTCGCTGGGTACGCGATTACAAATGACTTGGTTTGATGACAACGTGCCTGGGCAGTTGATGCCGGGTAAGCGACCCACCACCACCTTATCGCCTTCGATGGCGCTGCGCGACGGCTTGCCGTATATGGTGTTTGGTACGCCAGGCGGTGATCAACAAGATCAATGGAGTACCGAATTCTTTTTGCGTCATGCGGTGTACGGTATGAATCTTCAAGAGGCCATCGAATACCCTACTTGGCACGTTGACCATTTTCCGATTTCGTTTTGGCCGCGCTCGTTGCGCTACAACCAAATCACGCTAGAGTCGCGCTTTCCAGAGGCAACGATACAAGCGTTGCGCGACGTTGGGCACGAGGTAAAAGTCGGTGCAGAGTGGTCTGAAGGGCGCATGTCGGCCTGCACGCGTGAGCCGGGTTTGAATGGTAGATTATTATTACGTGCAGCTGCGAATCCCCGTGGCATGCAAGGTTACGCGGTAGGACGTTAACGATGTTTAAAAAAATCCTTTTTACTTTGTGCGTGGCCCTCGTTGGCGTCGCTCCGGTGCAGGCTGCATGGCCCGAACGCACTGTTACGCTGATCGTGCCTTGGGCACCCGGGGGCTCAACTGATATTTTGGCCCGTATGTTGTCAGACTACCTGACGCGCTCGCTTGGCCAAACATTCATTGTCGAAAACAAGGCAGGTGCTTCTGGCAACATTGGTTCAAATCTTGTTGCCAAGGCCAAGCCAGATGGTTACACCTTGCTTGTGGGTTCGATGAGCACGCATGCAATGAATCAAGCGCTGTTCTCATCCATGCCTTTTGAACCGGTCGATGATTTCACACCGATTTCTTTGGTGGCGTTTGTGACCAACACGTTGGTGATTAACCCAAAGATTGCTGTCAATAACGTGGCTGAACTCATTGCTTACGCCAAGGCTAATCCTAAGAAATTGAATTTTGCTTCGGCAGGGGCCGGCTCAACGAATCACATCAGTGCGGTGTTGTTTGAACTTGCCGCTGGCATACAGATGACGCATATTCCTTACAAGGGTGGTGCGCCCGCGGTGCTTGATACTGTAGCGGGTCAGACCGAAGTGTTGTTCGGTGCGGGCACACAAACCCTGCCGCATGTGAAATCCGGCAAACTGAAATTACTCGCAGTGACTGAAAGCGCCCGATCGCCGCAACTGCTAGACACGCCAACGGTTGCTGAGACCCTACCCGGTTATGAGTTGGTCGTATGGTATGGCGCGTTTGGCCCGAAGGATCTGCCCAAAGAGATCACTGAGAGGTTAAGTACTGAAATCAACCGTATTGTTGCGTTACCAGAAGTGCGTTCAAAGATGGCTGCGATCGGTGTTGAAGTGGTCTCTTCAACGCCAGCAGGCTTTGCCAAGACTTTGCAGCAAGACGCGGCCAAGTTCACCAAGCTGATACGTGAGTTGAAAATTACAGCAGAGTGAGGCGAAGGCGAAACGACTCTGGCTTCTGCGTCATTCACCTTCCTCATGTGTGGATAGATCGTCCTGAGTTCCTCTAAAAAATAACCGATCGGTAAAAAAATAGTCTAAAAAGACGATTTTCTTTAAAGTAATACCGATCGGTAAGAAAAAGACTTCAAAAGTCGCTTCTCTTTTAATTCATATCGATCGGTAATTTATGTGGGCATCTGAGTAGGCCTCTTCGGCAAGCGCATTGCAAAGCCGATGCCGACTACATTCACGGCCGCCGCGATCCAGATTGAAGATCGGTAGGTATTGCTCCAGTCAAACAGCCACCCTGCTAAAACCGGTAGGCACACGGCGGCCACGCACCAGCCGATATATATTCTGCTGGCCACGATGCCGAATTGGGCGCTGGGCCAGTGCATGCCAATGCCACCGGCGGTTGAGCCAGAGACAAAGCCATAACCCATCCCCACCATGGCCAGAGCAATCAAAGCAACTTCTGGGCTTGGCCATATCGTCAGCATCAGAGCGCCGGTTAACGACCAGATATGAGCAGCCGTCATCACCTGTCTGAGGCTAAAGCGATCCATCAGCCAGCCGCCGGTGATACGGGCAGCAGCAATCATGCCTGTGATGAAAGAGGTCGCTCCGATTGAAAACTGAGTGCCGCCGCCATAAGACTGAACGATACCGGCAGACTGACTCATGACCATTAAGCCAGCAGAGGCCGCTAAGAAAAATACGATGGCGATTCTTAAAAACAGTGGCCATTGGGTGATTCCCAAATAAGATTGCTGCCTGTTTGCCTCAAGGTTAGTCGCAGTGGCGGCGTTGGTATTCGCTTTTGGAATGTGGCTTTGTAAGCCGGTGAGCCAAACTGCGATAAGACCGCTAATCAGCACGACTAGCCCCAAATTCAATAAGGTCTGTCGCAAGCCCATCAGTTCGACCGACCAACCCAGCAAGGGTGCACCAAGCATCGCCCCGAGTGGATACAAACCTACAACGTAGCCATTTACCAAACCACGGTGTTTGGTAGGCACGAGGTTGACGATTTGTTGGGCTGTGGTAAACGCGACGCCACCCCCTAAACCGAACAGGATGGCGTATCCAAAGAGCAGCGACCAAAACCCTTGAGCTTGTGAGGCTAGCGCCAAGCCTAGAGCCCCGGTGAAACAGGTGATCAGCAGAACTGCCCCAGTCGAGAGTCGGGTGTACACCGCGGGCGCGACATTCATGCCCGTTGCGAACATGACCGTGCAGAGTCCAAAGATCACGCCCATATCCGAGCGGGTTAGCGACAGCATGGCTTCCATCGACTTCAAGAACACGCTGAAGGCGTAAATTGTACCGAAGGGAAGGTTGGCAAAGGTCGCAGCGAGGATGAGGCGCATGAGCGGTTTCGTATGCTTATAGAGTCAGAGAATCTTTGGTTTTTTCAATATAAACTAATTCTTCGATGCCATTGACTCAGGTCGTCTAGAAAAGGAGTTCAACTTGAAGTTATATATCGCAAATAAAAACTACTCGTCTTGGTCGTTGCGGCCGTGGGCCCTTTTGCAGGCGCGCGGCATTGAGTTCGAAGAGGTGTTGGTGCCTTTTGCGGCTGGGTCACAACCGTCAACGTTTAAAGCGTTCTCGCCCACAAGTAAAGTGCCTTGTCTTGAAGATAATGGGTTATTGATCTGGGATTCGCTCGCAATCTGCGAGTACGTCGCTGAGCAACATCCCGGTTGTTGGCCTATCGATACGACCGCTCGTGCTTGGGCGCGTAGTGCGGCAGCCGAAATGCATTCGGGGTTTCAGACGCTTCGTAGTCTCTGCCCGATGAATTGCGGCATTCGTGTAGCGCTTGAAAAAATCGACGACGGCTTGCGGGCAGATGTTGAGCGTATCGATGCTTTATGGCTTGAAGGGCTTGCGAAGTTTGGTGGCCCTTATCTTGCAGGCAAAGAATATGGCATCATCGACGCGTTTTTTGCCCCTGTCATTTTCAGAGTGCAAAGCTATGGTTTGCAGCTCGGCCAGCAGGCCCAGTCATATGTTGAAAGGATGCTGAGCCTGCCAAGCATGCAGCACTGGTACGCTGAGGCTTTGCTTGAAACTTGGCGCAAACCAGAGTACGAACAGGCTGCTGCTGCTCACGGACAAATCGTTCGCGATTTTAGAGTCTGAGATCCAGCTATGTCACGCACGCGGGTCGCTAGACCTGTGAGTGCGTGCGTGGCCTAGACGTCAAGGCGTCAGACTGCAGAGCTGAAGATTTTGAAGGTTGTACGTCCTGGTTGGCTGGCTCAAGCCGCTAGATCAAAAATCAACACTTCAGCATTGAGACCATCGGTTAGGGTCAGTACGGTTTCATCTGCGACGAATAAAGCATCGCCCGAGCTGAGGCTGATATCGTTCACCTTGAGCTCGCCTTTGATCAGGTGAACGTAGGCTTTGCGTGTTGGGTCAAGCGTGAGGCTCGCTGTTTGAGTCTGCTCAAACAAGCCCGCGTACAGCTTCGCATCTGCATGGATTTTGACTGCATCGCCTTGACCTTGCTCAGAGGCAATCAGAACAAGTGCGCCTTGTTTGTGTTGCGTAGGCACCGTCTTTTGCTCGTAACTCGGTTGCACATTTTGCTGATTAGGCAAAAGCCAAATTTGCAAAAAGTGCGTCTGTTGGCCCACTGCGTGATTGAATTCACTATGTTGTACACCAGTACCTGCACTCATGCGCTGCACATCACCTGGTGGGATGCCTTTGACATTGCCCAAGCTGTCGCGATGCGCCAGTTCACCCGAAAGCACGTAACTGACGATCTCCATGTTCTGGTGACTGTGCTCGCCAAAACCTTTGCCCGCCTCAATACGATCTTCATTGATGACGCGCAGATTACCCCAGCCCATAAACTCGGCATCGCGGTAACCGGCAAACGAAAAGGAGTGAAAGCTTTTCAGCCAGCCATGATCTGCGTAGCCGCGGTCTTGAGATTTTCTGAGAGTGAGCATGACAAAGCCTGTTTGTTACATCCAGAAACATATGTGCCGGATGAATTCAGGCATTATAGAGGCACTGTTATTGATACAAAGCGAGACGTCTATGTGCCTATCTATCGACACCGTCGATCTCATCCACGCGGCAAAGTCAGATTCGTGGGATACCTTTTTTATCGGCTATCCGCATCGGCCCTCTGGCTTAGCTTCGCGGTATCAACCCTTCTTCAATGGCTTTAATTTGCATGGCCACATAGCGCGAATAGATTCTGCAGTTAGTAAAGCTGCCGCCTACAAACCATAAGCCCTCTTGCGAGGTACGGCGCCACATATTGTTCATTTCGCCATCGGGTGCAATCCCCCAAACTGGGCCAACTTTTTCAGCAATCTCAGTACCGAGTAATTCTTTGACGACCACTTCTTGGGGGACATAGCCTGTCCCCATGATCAACAAGTCAGCTGGCTTGATTGAGCCATCTTTCATGAGCGCGCCTTCAGGTGCGAAGCGTTCGATCTGATCGAATTGCAACAAGCCAATGTCGCCACTGACGATCAGATCTGAGCAGCCAGCGTTCAGATAATAGCCACCGTACCGCGTACGAATCTTCAACTGGTAGCCGGTATCGTCCTCTCCTTGGTCCCACTTAAAGCCGCGGGCAATCAGGCCATCGATCAGTTTTCTGTCGAGATCGACCATGCGGACGCTGACTTGTTTGAAGTTGCGCTTGGCAACAGGCAGGGTGTTGATGCTTGATAACAAATCGCCGTCATCAATCGTGATGCCGTCGTACAGGGCATAGGTGAGATGTAAGCTAGGGTCAATACTCACCACGGTGGTAGAACCGCGCTGAATAATCGTTGTGTCTGCACCGTTGCTATGAAGGTCTTGCGCAACATCGTGCGCGCTTGTGCCTGTACCCAGCACTAGCGCTTTTTTGCCGCTCCAGGCAGCGCCACTTGTGAATGCGCTGGTGTGCATCACCTCGCCTTTAAAGTCTTTGAGCCCTGGCAGATCAGGTATGCTTGGTTTACCCACTAGGCCATTTGCAAAGATTAAATGGCGTGGACGTACGGTACGCTCAGTACCATCATTATTACGCAGCACGGCTGTCCAGCGCGCCTCGCTTTCATCGTACGTGGCGCTGCCAAGCTCGGTATTCGTCCAGTTGTTGATCTCCATCGTTTGCGCATAGACTTCAAGCCAGTTGCCCAGCATGTCTTTAGGCAGGTATGAAGGCCAGTGCGGCGGAAACGGCAGGTGTGGCAAATTATTGAGATCGGTGATGTTATGTAGGGCTAGCGAGTGATAGCGTTTGCGCCAGCTATCGCCAATGCGTGGATATTTGTCGATCAGTAAAGTATCGACCCCTAACAAGACAAGCGAGGCTGCTACGCTTAGACCAGATTGACCACCGCCAACGATCAAAACGGTAGGTTCGCGGTCATTGTAGGCTTGGCTTTCAAGGCGTTGATCTTGCCAGTTGGTGCCACCAAAGTTACGCGAATAGGCCGCGCCTGTGGGCCGACGTTTGCCCGTTTGCTCTTCAAAGCCTGTCAGTTCATTCAGACTAGTAAGTAGTTGAAACGCTTTTGAGGGGTCGCTCGCCAGCAGGCGAAGTACGCCATAGCAGTGGCCGATGTCGGTTTCAAATTGAAACAAGATTTCGAGTACGTCGACCCCAATCCGCTTAAGTCGGCGAGGGCCTTGACGGCCTTCGGCCAGTTTAAAGTCGCGCGCCTTGACGCAGGCTTGCTTGATCAAGATCAAGTTTGCAATATTGTCGACGCCTTCGCTTGGTGTGATCGACCAGGTAAACGCAAACAAGTCGCGCCAGTGGCAGTCGGCGTCAAACAAGGCTCTGATGCCAGGTTTATCTAGTTGCGCAAGCGCTGCGCCAAACTGACTGAGCCATTGGGTGGCAAGGGCGTGATCAGGTGTAAGGGGTGCGGCAACAAAAGCGGGTTGACCAAGGTTCATAAAAGCTGTCTCGTGAATTTTTGTTTGATACTGAAAGAGTATTACATTTGCTTACCATTTTCTACTTGTTCATTAGCGTGTGGCTCGGTAGAGTGCTCACTATGCGAAACTTGTAGGGGTAAAAATGGCTTTTCGAACGGTGAATACAGTGTTGAACGCAAGGTTGGAGGCGGCTGAGGCGCGCACAGATGCTCGCGTGGCTGATCTAAAAGGGGAAATCAATGCTCTTTCAGAGAAAGTGGCTGGTCTCAAAGGGGGAATGGCTGGTATGGACGCTCGCATGGATGAGCGTGCCGCACACACCAAAGAAGAGTTTTCCAGAATAAGGCAAGATTTGGGTGACTTCAAAGTGCAAGTCACTAAGCAGATTACAAACTTAAAATATATTGTTGTCACCACGGGTGTGGCGTCTGTGATTGGGCTTTACTCAGCAAATGTGGCGACGATGCAAGTTATGTTAGCAGCTTATGATTCGGGTAAAGCCATGGCGACACAATTTGCTAAAACAGCTGATCGACTCGATCGAATTTCACAGCGACTGGATGCTCAAGAACAAAAGGTCAGCCAGCGACTCAATTCTCAGTAATTGACCGGCTGAGGAAATCTGCATATCACGAGCTTACCGATGTTTAGGATCAAGCGCATCACGCAGCCCATCGCCCAACAAGTTAAACGACAGCACCAATACAAAAATCGCCAAGCCAGGCCAAACGGCCATCCAGGGTGCAGTCTCCATAAAATTTTTCGCTGTATTGAGCATACTGCCCCAGCTCGGCTCCGGCGGTTGTTGGCCTAGACCTAAAAATGACAAACTGGCCTCTGCGATCACTGCCGAAGCGATGGCCAGAGACGCTTGCACGATCAAGGGCGCGGTCACGTTAGGCAGAATATGAGATACGGCAATCCGAAACGGATGACAACCCACCGCGCGTGCCGCTTCAACGTAATCCTCAACCTTGATCTGCAACACTTGCGCGCGGGTTAGGCGTACAAAAATTGGTGAAGCAGAGACCCCAATGGCAATCATCGCATTCGTTAGACTTGGCCCTAAAAAAGCGGCCAGTGCAATCGCAAGAATCAAAAAAGGACACGCTAAAAACGCATCGGTTGCGCGTGAGATCAGGCTATCCACAGTGCCGCCTAAAAAGCCCGCCAACATCCCAATGGTGACGCCAGTGAGCAGCGAAATCGCCACAGACACCACTCCCGCCAAGAGAGACGCACGCGCACCCCAGATGACACGCGCCAGCACATCGCGACCGAGCTCATCAGTACCAAACCAATGCGTACCGTTGGGGGCTTTGCGAATTGCGCTCCAGCTTGCTTCGATGGGGTCAAATGGCGAAATTAGCGGAGCAAAAATTGCCATCGCGATAAAAAGTAGCACGACGTAAAGCCCAAACATACCTTTACGATTGCGCCTGAGTTTACGCCAGGCGCGTAGCCAAGGCCCTGGCTCTTTTTTGAGGGTGGTGGGTGCAATAGAGGTCGTTGAGATTGTTGCGTGATTCATTATTTGCGCAGCCGTGGGTTCAACATAAAGTAGGCCATATCTGCAAACAAATTGAGCATGATGTAGGTGGTTGCAGTGACAAGCACGACGCCTTGTACCACTGCGTAGTCGCGATTAAACACGGCATCGATGATGAGTTTGCCAAAGCCCGGGATCGTGAAGACCTGCTCAGTCAGTACGGCGCCAGATAACAAGGTGCCAAGTTCAAGCGCACCTAAGGTAATCACGGGTGTCAGCGCATTACGCAGAGCGTGTTTGAGTACGACAACACGCTCGCTTAAACCTTTGGCACGTGCCGTGCGTACGTAATCTGCACTGAGTTCTTGCAGCATTGAGCTGCGCATGTGGCGCATCAGCGAGGCGGCAATCGCATTGCCCAAGACAAAGGCAGGCATGATCATCGAGGCGAGGTTGGCGCGCAAGTTTTCGAAAGGGCTGACATAGCCTGAGGCGGGTAGCCAACCGAGCTCAACTGAAAATAGCAAGATCAGCATAATCCCCAGCCAAAAGTTTGGTGTGGATAAGCCGGTGAGAGCAAAGACGGTTGCCCCTGTGTCTACAGCACTGCCTTTGTAGACGGCCGACACAATGCCTGCGGGGATACTAATCACTAACGCAATCAGCAAAGCCAAAAGAGCCAACTCGATCGTGACCGGAAGCTTTTGCAAAATCAGCTCAAGCACCGGTTGATGGGTACGCGCCGACTCACCCAGATCGCCCTGCAGGACACCTGCGATCCAGTACCCGTAGCGTACAGGTAGCGGATCATCAAGGTGTAGTTTGGCGCGGATATGTGCGATCGCTTCAGGGCTAGGATCTTCTCCGGCGAGCACTAACGCCGGGTCGCCAGGCAGCAATTGCTGCAGGCTAAAAATCAGCATGGATACGAACACGAGTGTTGGTATCAAAGTGAAGAGGCGACGCACGAAGAAGGTGAACATGAAGCGGTCTTGTCGGCGGTTTTAGTTGAGCTTTAAGCCGGTTACGCGCAGCAACCCGTCTGGCACTTCGCGAAGACCAGAAAGCTTGTTTGAGTAGGCCCATAACCAATCACGGTGATACAAATAAATCAAAGGCCGATCTTTATTCAGTTGCGCAGCAATGCCCTGATAAGCGGCTAAGCGTTCGGCAGGTTGCAGCTTGCTGCGTGAGTCATTCAGCAAAGCGTCAACCTCGGGCACGCAGTAGCCCGAGTAGTTGTTAGGCTGTTTACAACCGACAAAGTTATAAATATTGCCATCTGGGTCGGCACGACCACTCCAGCTTAGAACATAGGCGTCAAAGTCTCCTTTGTCCGCGAGGCTTAAGGAAGTTGCAAACTCAGTGGATTGAATTTTGATATTGAATCCTGCCTCTTTGGCCATGGCTTGCACAACCTGCGCGATCTTTTGCGCATCAGAGGTGGTGGGCGTCATGAGTGTAAAGGTTGGGTTCGTGACACCAGCTTCTTTGAGTAATGCGCGTGCACGCGCCAGGTCACGTTTTGGCATAGGCACATTTTTTGCGTAATAGCTATTGTTTGGAGCGACCCACTGGTTACCAGGCGTTGCTTGTCCGTCCATGGCGACTTGCACGATCCCTGCCCGATCAAGTGACAGTTCAAACGCTTCGCGTACCTTGGCCAACTGGCCAAGCGGTTGACCTTGCGCGCGCTCGCTCTTGGCAGTGTTGATGGTAATGCCTTGATAGCCGATTTCAGTGATCTTGCTAGATTTTAGTTTTGGGTCTTTTTGAATCGATGCAATATCACTTGACGCCGCGCGCTCAATAAAATCGAACTGTCCTGAACGCAAGTTCGCCAAACGTACAGTAGCGTCGGTGATGGGTGTGTAAATCACCTTATCAAAATGTACCGCGCCTTTGTTCCAGTAAGCGCCAAAGCGCTCGAGTGTGATGCGGTCTTGTGCCACGCGGTCAACAAACTTGAAGGGACCCGAGCACACTGGGTTGCTGCTGAACTTCTCGCCCAGTGCTTGTCCGGCCTTGGGCGATATGATCATGCCTGCCCGATCGGCTAGCACTGAGAGCAGAGGGGAGAATGGTGCGCTTAAGTTTAAGCGCACCGTGTTGGCGTCGAGCACGTCGATTGAGGTCACAGGGCGCAGTTCGCCCGAGCGACTCGAACCTTTGAGTGTCTTGTGGCGCTCGAGGTTGTATTTGACAGCCTCGGCATCCATTTTTTCGCCATCATGAAACGTGACGCCTTCGCGCAGCTTAAGCGTCAACGCTTTGCTGTCAGATGACCATTCATAACTGGTTGCCAGTTGCGGCACGATGTTGAGCTTTTCATCGATGTCAAACAGCTTGTCGCATAACGACATAAATACCAGTCGTCCGACAAACGAGCGTGCGAGCGTTGGATCAAGCAGGTCAGGGTCTTCGGCTAGGCCAATGCGTAAGGTCTGGGCGCTTGCAACAAGCGGCAAGCAGGCGATCAACGTGGTGGCAAGTAGGTTTCGGTATCTTAATTTCATGAGATTTCCTTTCAAAATATATTGGTGGTGAGTCGCTGTTACATCCAATCCAAGGCGTTTGGTATTTACAGCCTTATTTGCAATAGCAACTTTTAATCAGACACTATTCAATCATTCGACTTTGACTTCAAAAAATTTAGCTAAGACTTTAACGTTGTTTGACCGGTGTGTGATGCCTTGGCAATTTTCTGCCACTTAATCGGCATCGGCTTTAACCTTTGTCTGAAAAGCAGATTGCAAGCGTTGCAAACGCAGTCGCGAGGGTGTTAACGCGGGCTGTGAGTGTTGCGCTGTGGTGGTCATGTTTAACGGAAAATGACAAGCGACGGCATGTTCGCGCGTGCCAGTCAGTACTGGCGTCACCTGACGACATTTGTCTTGCGCATAGAGGCAACGCGTGTGCAAGTGACAGCCTGAGGGTGGCTTGAGCGGGCTGGGCACATCGCCTGTTAATAGAACGCCCTGCCGTGTGATGGTTGGATCAGGCAACGGGATGGCTTGCATCAGGGCGTGCGTATAAGGGTGTTCGGGCGTGGCGAATAAACGCTTTTTATCGCCGATCTCGACGATGCGCCCTAAATACATGACGGCCACACGGGTCGCGATATGTTTCACAACGGCTAGATCGTGCGCGATGAATAGGTACGATAAGCCAAACTGTTGTTGCAAGTCTTGCAACAGGTTGATGACTTGTGCCTGCACCGAGACATCAAGCGCTGAGACCGCCTCGTCGCAGACGATCAGCTTGGGTTCAACAGCCAGAGCGCGTGCGATCCCAACGCGCTGACGTTGTCCGCCTGAAAATTCGTGGGCATAACGCTGCGCGTGTTCGGGCCTTAAGCCGACGGTACGCAGCAATTCAGCGACGCGGGTGGCTTCATTACCCGCATGCAGGCCGTGCACCTTAAGCGGCTCGGTCAGCATTTGGCCAATCGTCATGCGCGGGTTTAACGACGAATAGGGATCTTGAAAGATCAATTGCATCTTGCGTCGCTCAGCGCGTAACGACTTTGTACTTAAGGCGCGCAAATCTTGCTGATCGAAGTGCACACTGCCGCCGGTTGGCTCGAGCAGGCGTAGCAGTACGCGACCAAGCGTTGATTTGCCGCACCCCGACTCACCGACAAGGCCAAGGATTTCACCATGTTCTAGCGTGAGGTCAACGCCATCGACCGCGCGAACATAATCCTGAATTCGGCCAAAAAATCCGCGCCGCACCGGAAAATGTTTTTTTAAACCTTTAGCTTGCAACAACGGCGCCGACCGTGACAGTGTTGAGGTCGTCATAGGCTGGCCTCATCGACTACGCCGCTCAAAAGTTCGTCAGCCTCAAGCGGCGCGCGTAGACAGGCTGAAAAATGTGCATTGCCCACCTCGCGAAGTGCAGGAACTTGGTTTGAGCACGCAGGTTGCGCGAACGGGCAGCGTGGTGCAAAGCTGCAGCCCGAGAGTGGCTGTACCGGGCTAGGGACTTGGCCCTCAATCGACACCAAGCGAGTTTGCTCAAGGTCGAGGCGTGGAATCGCACCCAGCAAGCCGATGGTGTAAGGATGCTGAGGCATGTCAAACAGGTCGTGCACGGGCGCGCGTTCGACCACACGGCCGGCATACATGACAAGGACTTCGTCGGCAACCTCAGCCACCACGCCTAGATCGTGGGTGATTAGTACAATCGCCGTTCCTGTCTCTTGCTGTAGGGTACGCATCAATTCAAGGATTTGCGCTTGAATAGTGACATCGAGAGCAGTCGTTGGCTCATCGGCAATCAAGACGCGAGGTTCGCACACAAGGGCCATCGCGATCATGACACGCTGGCGCATGCCGCCGCTCAGTTTGTGTGGAAACTCATCGAGGCGTTGTTCGGGTGACGGGATGCGGACTTTGTGCAAAATGTCGATGGCCTTTTCGCGCGCTTGTGTTCGACTCAGTTTGCGGTGCTTGATCAAGCCTTCGATAATTTGCTCGCCCACGGTATAGCTTGGATTGAGCGAAGTCATGGGCTCTTGAAAGATCATCGACATGCCGTTGCCGCGTAAATCTTGCAGCACCCGTTCAGACGCACCCACGAGTTCTTGCCCTTCAAAGCGAATCGAGCCCTCGGCAATGCGCCCGGCAGGCTTGGCTAACAGACCCATGACTGACAGCGCGGTGACGCTTTTGCCGCAGCCTGATTCGCCTACGATGGCGAGTGTGCGCGAGGCTTGCACATTAAAGCTGACGCCATTGACGACGGTCACCTCACCGTCATCGGTGAGAAAGCTTGTCTTTAAATTCGAGACCTCAAGTAGCGCAGTCACCTAGGTACCCTTGTTGCGAGCAAGATACTGCTCAATGTGCGCGTCGATCTCAGTGCGCTCAGTGATACCAGAGGGTCGATGGCGACTTGGCAAACATTCAAGAAACGGTTGAAAGCGCTCAAGGCTTTTGTTGTAAAGACGCCTGAGTTCAACGAAAGGCTCTTCGTGATCGTCAACACGTAAATCTAGTTGCAAGTAATCTTCATCCCTATGAATTTTGAGCGCAGCGGCTTGTTTGCCACGCTTATCACCGCCGGCAGCCTGACCAGCGTCGAGTGCTGCGAGCAGGCGTTCGCCCATCGGCCTGCCGCGCGTATCTTTGAAGGCCTGTGCGGTGTGCTCAAGAACCTTTGGTCCGGCAAGCATATTGCCCGCGATACTTAAGCCGTCTTCAAGCAGATGCCCACACCAATCCACGCAAGCCGATCCTGTATGCGCGGCTGGCAATCCCTTGAAAGGCAAAATATGTAGCTGTCTTTGGTCGCGCCCTTGATCTTTAGCAATCAGGGCTGCAATCGTTTGTTCGGGTGAAAACCCTTGTGCGAGCAGATCTAAACCGGCTTGTCCATAAAGGGGGTTAAGCAGCGCCTGACTAGAGAGTGCACCCACCTTCCTTCGGCTGTGCACGCACAGGGAGCCTACCGCAAAGAACCGACTAGCGATCGCCATGCCAAAGTACCCCGATTCGTCACGAGCTAAGATCGACCAGGTCATTGAAATTTTCTTTTGTTCATACAGGTAAGGCTATCACGAGAGGCCACAAAGATGGCGGAGCTACTTAATCCCAAAGCAATTTGTGTGCCAGACTGAGTCGAACTATAGCTAATATTGTGTCGGTTCGTATGGATCGCTTAACCCGTTGCACACGCATTCTTTTGCGATCGTACCTTTGTCAGCGCCCCAGCAAAAGTAATCGACGGTGCTTTGGGTGTGCATGTTCGAGGTGCCAAACAAGAATGCAGAAAAAGTCCCGTTTCAGCCCTCGAAGTACTAAGATCAACTGTTCATAGGGTGTGCACCGCACAAACGCTATTTTTTGAGGCTTGTATGACGGATTCAATTGATACCTCCAGGCGCGCCATGACGCTAGGCTTGGCAACGGCGTTGTTAACCCCCGCGGCAGCGATGGCCCAGACCGCTGCTCTCGGTAAAACCGGGGTCACGGCTCCTGTTTCGGGTGCGCTGACTGCAGAGGCAAAAGCGTATTTCACTGAGCAAGAGCCTTTTTTTAAACAATTCGCGCAAGAGTTCACCCTTGATCCCAATATTGTGTATTTCATGGCGGCGCAGAAAGGGTCGATGCCCAAAAGCGTCGTTGCGCACTACAAAGACGGGCTTGACCAAGTCGCGCGCGATCCGTTTCCGGTCTATGTTGAGGCCTCGGCAAAGACGCGTGCAAAAATTGCCAAATGCTATGGCACAACGCCTGATCAGATCGCCATCACTCGCAACACGACTGATGCACTATCGCTGATCTTCAATGGTATCGACTGGAAGCCCGGTGACGAGTTGCTGATGACGCCACTCGAACACCCCACGGGGATCACTCTAGCGCTGCGCACTGCTGCACGGTACGGCGTTGTGATTAAGCAGTGGGGCGTGCCCGTGCACGCTCACGTAACGGTCGATGAGGTTGTGGCTGCGCTCGAGAGGCAAGTGGTGCCAGGCAAAACCAAAGCGATTTTCTTTTCGTCACCACTGTGGCCGATCGGCCAACGCCTGCCCGAGCGCCGTATCGCTGCGTTAGCGCAAAAAGCCGGTGCCATCACGATTGTTGATGGTGCGCATTACAACGGGATGTTTGATCCGCAGTTAGACGAAACCGGAATCGACTTTTTTGCCTTATGCGGACATAAGTGGCAGTGTGGCCCCGGTGGGACCGGAGCACTTTACATTCGTAACAAGAAACTTGCCTCAAACGGCACCGATCTGCCCAAGTTCTTTATTAGCCGCTCGCAGTCTCGCATCGTACCGTTTGATGGCTCGCGCGGCGATTGGGATATCGGCGAAGCGTTGTCCATGTACGGATTTCCTGAGTCTGCAGACTGGCGCGCGTTGGGCGAGGCCTGTGAGTTATGGGATCAGGTGGGTCGTCAACGGATTGAAACGTGGCACTTGCGCTTGGGTGACTATTTTCGTGATCAGCTCGTCGCGGCCTTTGGCGAGTCTGCAGTGTTGGGCGCTCAGCGTGATCCTGCATTGAAATCAGGAATCGTCGCCTTTAATCCTTTTCCAACACAGCAGCAACGTCGGGATGAAAAGTTGAATATCGAGTTTCGCGCGCGTATTTTGAAAGAATATGGTTTTAGGATTTCGGGCCTCGGGGTGGGCAATAACGGGTTGACTCGCAAGCCTGACCCAGAAGCAGCCAAGTTTGCGTCCGGAACAATTCCGAATCGCGACCCGCTAACGTTGGCGCCCGCGCCGATGGATCACCCACAACGGGTAAACGCCTGCGTTTGGAATAATCGTGAGCAGATCGATCGTTTTGTTGCCGCAACCCAGGATTTAGTCAAGAAAATGATTTAGGCCGGTCGGTGACATTTGATCGTCAACGAGCGGCCTAGATTAACTGCTCAACAGCCTTGCAAGACCTGTTGTGTTCAGCCCCCAAACCTGAGGGGTTTTGAAGACAAGTGTGGGCGGTTAAGGGCAGTGACTTAGTCGGGCTTAATGTTGTTTTCTTTAATCACTTTCGCCCAACGATGAAGCTCTGATTCTGTCCATTTTTGCAGGTCAGCTGGGCTGCTAGCCCTGATGTCCATACCCATGGTTTCGGTGAGTTGCTTGTTTGTCTCTGGCGAACGCAAAACTTTTGCGACCTCGGCATTCAGCTTATCAATAATGGGTTGTGGCGTGCCGGCTGGCGCGAAAATACCCCACCAGGCAAGTGCCGAAAAGCCTTTATAGCCCTGTTCTGCAAGAGTAGGCACGTCAGGCATCGCAGCAGAACGCGTTTCGCCCGTCACAGCGAGTGGACGCATTTTGCCGCTTTTGATGTGCGCGCTCATGACAGCAACCGAACCGATGCCCGAATCGATTTGACCACCTAAAACGTCAGTGACCATAGGGCCGCCGCCCTTGTATGGGATGTGAATAACTTTAAAGTTGCCAGCCTCTTGCACCAACATCATGGTCAAGTGGCCAAGGCTGCCGCTACCGATTGAACCGTAACTCACGGTGTCTGGTTTAGCTTTAGCTGCCGCAACAAAATCAGCAAAGGTTTTGTAAGGTTTGCCCGGCGCTGTTGCCAAGGCCATTGGCGCGGTACCAATCAGCATGACAGGTGCCAAATCTTTCAGCGTGTCGAAGGTCATCTTCGGCAATAAAGAGGGGTTCACGGCATGCGTGTCAAAGACAAAGACAAAGGTGTAGCCATCAGGCGCAGACTTCGCCACATAGCCAGTGCCGATTGAACCCGAGGCGCCGACGCGATTTTCAACGATGAACTGTTGACCCAAGGCGTCGGTCAATTTGGCAGCGATCAAGCGAGCAATTGGGTCTACCGATCCGCCGGGAGGAAACGGTGAAACAAATGTGACAGCCTTGGTTGGCCAGGATTGTGCAAAGGTAGCAGGAGCGAGCGTTGCGCCAAGCAGGGCTAACAAGAGGGGCAAGCCTCGAAACAGATTTGCGATCATAGTAGGGATTCCACGCTAAGATTTAGTCAGTCGAGATTCTCTAATGTAGCGTAAATCGCCTTGGGTCGGTTACTATCCCCGAATAAATCCTTGTTACGTCAACATGCTAAATAAGTACTACAACACTGAGTTAAGCAGATTGCGTAAGCATTCGCTTGAGTTTGCACGGGCCAATCCAGCAATCGCTCCGATGCTTGGTGCGACCTCAACCGATCCTGATATCGAAATTCTGCTGCAAGGTGTCGCCTACCTGAACGGCTTGACGCTGCAAAAGCTCGACGATGAATTTCCTGAGATCGCTCAGGAGTTAGCGGGCATTTTGGTGCCGCAGTTGCTCAGACCTTTGCCGGCAGCCACCATGATGGCCTTTGTCCCGAAAGCAAGGCTCTCCGAGGTCGCGATGATCGCCGCCGGTACAGAGATTGCGTCAACCCCTATTGATGGCGTTTCTTGCGTATTTAGAACAACTGCCGCTTTGCAGGTGCACCCTCTTGCTCTCGATGAGGTAGCATTTACCCAAACCTCAGATGGCGTCAGCACCATTCGTTTAAGCTTTAGTGGGCTTGACTTAGGTAAGGCAGTCGGGATACCTGAAAATTTGCGTCTATTTTTAGCCGACGAACATGAGACGGCCGCTAGTCTGTTTATGTTGTTGCGCCAGAGTGTCAGGGCGATTCGATTGTTAGATGAAGGTGGCCAAGCTGTCTTGCTACCCTCGGCTTTAGCGTTTCCGGGCTTTGACGAGCCTTTGATTCCGTACCCTGACAATGCTTTTCCCGGGTTTTGTCTGCTGCAAGAACTTTTGTTTTTTCCACAAAAATATTTGTTCGTCGAGTTTCAGAACCTTCACAAGAGTCTTGGCGGGTTAAGCGGTAACCGACTTTATATCGAGATCGAGCTAGAAAAAAATTTCGGTGCGACTCCCAACGTTTCGCTAGACAGTTTTCAGCTCAATGTCGTGCCTGCGGTGAACTTGTTTAATCAGCAGGCTGAACCGATTAACCTTACGCACGAGACGACTGAGTATGTCGTGACCCCTGACGGTCGGCAAAAAGCACACTATCAGATTTACTCAATCGATTCTGTCATTGGCATGCGTCAAGGGCAGTCGCAACATAAGCAATATCAGCCTTTTTCTTCTCTGACTTTTAGCAAAAACAGTGCGCAGTCAAGCTTTCGGAGTTCGCTCAGGCCCTCGGCCATCGATGATCGCCTCGATACGCATATTGCCGTGGTGTACCCACCTGGCACCGAACCCAGCAACGAAACACTGTCGATCAAGTTGACCTGCACGAACCGCGGCTTGCCCGAGAAGCTCAAGCTTGGTGATGTGAATCGCCCTACCAATAGTTCACCAGAGCGTTTTTCATTTAAAAATATCACGCCCATCACCGGCGCAGTCGACCCGCCCCATGGTGAAAAACTTTTGTGGGATGTGATTAGTCACACAGTACTGAATGTGCTGTCGCTTAAAGATGCCGATAATCTTCGTGCGTTGTTGCGACTGTATAACTCGTTGCGCACGCATGATCATTCTGCAAAGACGATCAACGAAAGGCAAATAGACGGGATTCTTGAGTTAGTGGTGCGACCCGAAAATAGGT
>Ga0222712_10001068_pt1 | contig 35071 bp, 22 predicted proteins | sample C33_657DmetaG_FD_165043 | JGI IMG/M metagenome (GOLD analysis project Ga0222712, IMG submission 165043) | Estuarine water microbial communities from San Francisco Bay, California, United States - C33_657D | ecosystem: Environmental > Aquatic > Marine > Unclassified | place: USA: California...
CAGCGCCCCTCGCGCCGCTCGTCGTCGCCTCGGCGCCCTGGCGCGTGCGCGCGTGTGACCTAACGTCGATGCGTCGATGACGACGTCGCACGCGCGCGACATCGCGTTCGTTCGTGTCTCACGAACGATCGATCGATCGATCGATGGTTCGATCGATCGATGGGGCGCGGATGACGAGGACTGTGGAATATGAACCGTCACATTCCAGAGGTCGTTGTAGAAGTATGGTCATGAGATAGGACAAGGGAACACTTCGACGTGGGACTCGTTGAGTTAATGACTCATAGTGCCAGCTCTGGCAGTAGATCCCCCGCGGCGATCGCGATGCGGTGAATCAGTTTAAAGAAAGTCTAGCGACAGTTCGTTTCTTGTTATAAAGCATGTGCGTGTACTGGAAATCACCGAAAACGTCCAATCCTCGAGCGAGTTCACCCGAAGAGTCGCTCCTCCAGATCGTCGTCGTCGAGGTCTGATCGGTCGGTCGGTCGCCCCTCTGATCGGTCGGTCGGTCGCCCCTCCGATCGGTCGGGTGTTGCGTCGCCCGCCCTCCGTCGAGCGACGCCATCGCGCGTCGATCGCGCGCGCGCGCGAATCGATTCCATTTCCCCCGTCGCGCTCGAGTCGACGTAAGGGCGTTCGCGTCGCGACTCGCATCGCCCTGGGGGGCGAGCGGAGCGCGATCGTTCGTCGAGTGAACGCGTGAACGACGAGCGAACGGGCGAACGAACGAGCGATTGAGCGATTGCGCGATCGAGCGAACGGGCGAACGAACGCGCGAACGCGCGGGCGATGGCGAACGCGAACGATGACGTTGGAAAACGAATGAAACCAAACGCGAGCGAAAGCGAGAGCGAGATCGCGGAGCGTAAGGCGTTCGCGACGCGAACGCTGAGGATGAATGATGACGCCCCGGCGCGAGCGAACGCCGGCGTCGTGCGAGCGCCGTCGAGCGCGGGTGAGGGCGATACGGCGACGGAGAGTTCGTCGGATTCGGATTCAGATGACGATTCGTCGGAGGATTCCTCGGATTCGGATTCGTCAAGCGAAAGCAAAGGAAAGGTGAAGAGACGAGGGAAGGGTGGGGCGAACGGCGATAGCCAGGAGAAGTACGCGGTCCAAGGGAGGTTGCCGGCGCGCGAGAAGAAGAGCGAGGAGGCGGAGGCGACGTTCATGGCGAGATGTTATGATGAAAGCGCGAAGTTCTGCGGGCTGGGCGCTCTGTTGGAGGATAAACCGAGCGAGAGCTCGAGCGAGAGCTCGAGCGAGAGCGAGGAGAAGGAGAAGAAGAAGAAGAAGAAGAAAGATACTTCGAAGAAAAAGAAGTTGAAGCGGTATGACACCGTCGTCGTGAACGCCGCGAAAAATGGATCAGACAACGACTCGGGAATGGAAATTGACGATAAAACTATTTCAGCGCTCAAAGCTGAAGAGGAGGAGGATCTTTGGCCGTCGCCAACGCTCGTGGAGAGGGAATTTGAAAACATGAAGCGACGGTTGCAACGAAAGCGCGACCGAGACGAGATGAAACTCGAGGAAATAGAAGGAAATTACGAAAAGATAGTCGGGAAACGGGGGAAGTCTCGACCGCTGCCCGCGAGAATACATTCGGTGGTGGTTTCAATGCCTTTCCTGGTGTTCATGGCTATCTGTATCGTCTACTCTGCCGTCGTCTCCGGTATCGTCGCCGCGGAACCAGCGAAATTTTCGGGTTCAGATTTTGAGGACATTAGCTTCATCGTCTTGAACATTATCTTCGCCCTCGAAGTCGTGGTGAAGCTCGCGTCGAGCGGGATTACGATCGAGAAGGATGGCGTCTCGCATCTCGTTGTTTGGAAACCGCACTACTACTTCGCGGACTTTGTGAATTGTTTTGATTTCGTCGTCACGATTCTGGCGTTCCTGGAGTACGTTCCTGGGTTAAGAGCGCTGAATGCGGTACGTAACTTGCGGCTTATTCGTTTGTTGCGACTGCTGAAACTGGTGGAGGACATGAGAATCATCCTCGAAGGCGTCATACAAGGTATCTTAAGCATCATTTGGATCTTGATATTGCTCAGCGTCGTCGTATACATCTACGCCGTTTTTGGGGTAATTCTGTTCAAAGATAACGACCCGCGTAACTTTAGAAGCCTAGGCGCTGCGTCGATGACCGTCATTTCAGTTTGTACGATGTCGGACTGGATAGATTTCTTCTACATCAATTATTACGGCTGCGCCGAGTATGGGTACCACTCGGCGCTCGACTCGGACTACTGCACCGCTTCCAAAGCTATGCCATGGGTAACGACTACATACATGGTGACCATGATTTTGATTCTCGGCAACATCATGATGAGCTTGTTCATCGGGGTCATCACGAACAAGATGGAGGAGGCGGCGATGAACGTGAAAGAAGGCAAGGATAAAACCGCAGCGCGAAATGAAGAGGCGATTGCGAACGATTTATGGGGCGACGTTGACATGTTGCCGGTGAAACTCGGAGCAGAGACATACGAGCAGCTTATGTATCACTTAAACTTGCTTTCGGGAGTGCGACGCGAAGGCGAAACTCGTCCGCTGCCGAAACTGCCTCTGTGGAGACGAGCGCAAATACACCTCCAACACTTCGTGCACCATCCAGCGTTTGAGTACAGCGTCCTCGTCGTCATCATCACGGCGGGCGTCATGTCAGGTGTCACAGCAAACAAAGACGGTAACGCGCAATGGCTCAAAATTTCGGAACTTGTCTTTCTCTCTATTTTCGCATCTGAACTTGTTATCAAGTTTATCGCCGCTTTGGATAAAAAGCTGTCCTTTTACACGGGACCTGAAAAGTGGTGGAACATTTTTGATACGTTTGTCGTGCTCTTCGGGCTGATTCCGAATACTCTCAACGGCATCGCCACGGCAGTGCGTCTGTTCCGTCTCCTCCGAGTGCTCCGTTTGGTTCGCATTGTCAAGCCGCTGCAAGTCGTAGTCATCTCTTTGGTTGCCGGTTTGAGCGCCATCGCGTACGTCGCCTTGATGATGCTTCTCGTCTTCTTTGTCTACGCCGTTGCGGGTGTTACTTTGTTCGCAGCAAACGATCCTTTCCATTTTGGCAGTCTTGGCACCGCGGGTGTCACGCTCTTCACTGTATCTTTCCTCGAACACTGGCGAGCGGTGTATGATGTGAACTATTTTGGTTGCGATGTAAACGCGTTCGGCGACAATGACGGCGGGTTGTATTACGCGGACCTCATAGGTTCGAGCTACAACGGAACGTCCAACAGCCTAGTCCCAAATCCATGCGTGGCACCGAACGCTCAAGAGTTCACGACGTTTGGGTTCTTTTCGACTTTCATATTGATCAGCGCCATGGTGCTCGTTTCCGCGTTGGTTGGTATCATCGTGACTAGCATGCAGAACGCGCAAGAGATCGTGCGCGTGCGAATGGATATGGAACGACGATCGAATGAAACTTCCGAGTACTTCAAGTTCAAAGAACAATCCATCGAACACACGATCAAGGTGTTCAGACTACTAGACGCCGGTTTCGTCGGCGAGCTCACGCCGCAAGTGATGCTCGAGAAGATGAAACTCCTGGGCGTGCCCACGAACCCCGCGTTCTTACAACGCGCATACGCCACCGCAAATAAAATGACCGACAAACCGTTCGACCGTGCGGATTTCCTCCTCCTCGTCGGCCTTGCCGAGCGCGCGGTCATGCTTCAGGATCAGTTCGAAGCCGAAAACGACGGCGAAAAGGACGACGACCAATCGGACCAAAGCAGCCTCTCCGGCGCCCGCGTCGCCTTGGGCGTCCCCGCGGGCAAATAGCGTCGCAAAGCGCGCTGAAACCCACAGTAATAACACATATTTATTAGCCACTTTCGCGCCGCCGCCTCGATTTATCCTCACTCCTCTCGCCGCGAATGACGAAACGTTCGGTACGTCGCCAGCCCTCGCCCTCGCGCGTTCGCGTCAATCGCTGCGCGACATCTTTCCATCGATGCGTCGCGTCCCATGCCCTCGCTCGACCGCGCGCACGCGGTGTCCACGTTCAATCAGCGGATGATGAAGTTGATCCAGAGCGCGCGGCGCGACGATCGCGATCGCGACGTTGACGATGCACTGACTTTGCACGCGCGCTGGTGTTCGTCACGCGCGCACAGAAAGATGTGGAGGAGGACGTCCCGCGCCGTCGCGGTCGCGCGACGGTGGAGCTGCCGCCAGGCGTGGAGCTGCCGCTGGAGGTCGGGACCAAGGTACACTGCCGCTGGCGAGGAAAGGATGAGTATTACCAAGCGCGAGTGATTGAAAAACGCCCTGGGGGGAAGAGTAAGAGCGAAGAGGAGTATGAGTACTACGTGCACTACGAACAGTTTAACCGACGGATGGATTCGTGGGTGACGCTCGGGGAGATGGATTTGTCGACGCTGGTGCAGGTTGAGAAGACGGAGGATGGGAAGAAGAAGAAGGTGGAACACGAAGTGGATGCGGAACACGCGGATTTCGACCCAAAAGCTCTTCAAGAACATGAGGAGTTCACCAAGGTGAGGAACATTTTGCAGATTGAGCTCGGGAAGCACGAGATGGATACGTGGTACTTTTCGCCGTTTCCACCCGAATACAACAACTGTCAAAAACTGTTCTTTTGCGAATACACCCTGCAGTTCTTCAAAAGAAAAGAGCAACTGCAACGTCACTTGAAGAAGAACGAAATGCGCCACCCGCCCGGGGATGAGATTTACCGAAAAGGCAACTTGAGTTTCTTCGAAATTGACGGCAAGAAGCACAAACTCTTTTGCCAAAATTTGTGCTACTTGGCAAAACTGTTCTTGGATCACAAAACCTTGTACTACGACGTCGACTTGTTTTTGTTCTACGTTTTAATGGAGTGCGACGAACGCGGGTACCACATCGTGGGTTACTTCTCCAAGGAGAAATGTTCGGAGGAAGGGTACAACTTGGCGTGCATCTTGACGCTGCCGCCGTACCAACGCAAGGGTTACGGGAAGCTTCTCATCTCGTTCTCCTACGAGCTTTCCAAGATTGAAGGCAAAGTAGGGACCCCTGAACGACCGCTGTCGGATTTAGGATTAGTTTCGTACCGCGGCTACTGGACACGCGAGCTCCTGCATATTCTCAAGGATGAAAGCAAGCAGTTTGTGTCCATCAAAGACTTGAGCGAGTTGACGATGATTAAAACCGAAGACATCATCTCCACTCTGCAGCACCTCGGATTACTAGCCTACACCAAGGGCGCATACGTGATTTGCGCCTCCCCCGAGCTCATCGACAAGCACTTGAAAGCCGCCGGTGGACCGGGTCGCGTGTGCGATCCCACGTGCATCGTCTGGTCGCCGTACAATCCCGAGCGCGAGTTCCGGGAGTTCCGAGGCTAAGCCTCCCCGCTCACGTCGCGCTGTACGAACCTTGCGAGTATCGTACGAAGCGACTTCATGTTGCAGCTAGCGCGAGCCGCCTCCTTGTATACCACACGCCTCGGCGTTTAATAGTTGAACCAAGACTGTAGCCGTTATAACCAACCCATCCTCAGACGTCGTCTCTCGAACCTTCAACCGGGCGATCGTCTCATTCGTCGCCATGCGGGACGATAAATTCACGATTCATCTCATCACTCCCGGTCTGTCGCCGGCTCAGACGCACGCACAGGCGCTGGAGCTCCTTCGCGAGCTTGAAGCGCTCGTGGACCGCGTCTCCGGCGCCGTCGTCCAACGCGCGCGCGCGCACCGCGCCCGTCTCCACGATCTTCATCGTCGCATAGGCGACTTAGACGATAAAGTCAAGCACTTGAGCGCGAGCAAGAGTGCGAGAACGATGCTGTCGAGCGCGACGTATCCAAAGATTGATGAACTGGAAAACTACGAACACATCTACGGCGACGTGGCAACGACGAGGCTGGTTGAACATCTCGCGAGCGTGAAAACCCTCGAGGCGTGCGCTCGCACTAGCGTGATGGAGTTAGAATTGATTGCTCGCCAAGCCGTATTTCGCGAGGACACGGCCGCGATGTTTTGGGAAGCCGCCGCGAGAGACGCGAGCGGCGGACGGGCGTTGTCGAGCGGGCGGGACGGTTTAGGAACACTTCCTGCGAGTTTAGAGAGCTTGAACGAATGTTTACTGTTTAATTCTGACGTAAACCCGTACGTGGAGTACGCGCTGGTGGATAACTTGATGGATGGCGACGAGGAAGATGACGAGGACGGCGAAGCGAAGGATGAAGACGAGGACGAATACGACGATTGGAAGAATTTAGCAGACGCGCCGACGTCGATGTCCAACGCGTACGACTCCATGCAGGCATCGCAGTTTGGGTTCAGGCCAACCGCAGGGACGCTTCCGGAGCTGAAATTACCCAGGTCTCTGCCATCGCTGCAAAACGCGGCGGATATTAGTTGGTCAGGGTCCACGCGAGCGACGTCCATCGCGCCTTCGTCGACGGCGACGGCACTTCCGGACGTCGTCCTCGCTGCACCGACGTCGCGCGCGTCAGCTCCACCGCCGCCACCACCACCGCCACCACCGATGCCCACGCGCGGTGGTGCGCCTCCTCCTCCACCGCTACCACCGCCGCCGCCGCCGTCCACATCTTTTGCTGAAGCGCCGCTTGGCGGCGCTCCGTCGCATTCACCGCCGAGCGCGCCGCCGACCGATGGCGGTCGAAGCGCGCTCATGGAGGCGATTCGAAACAAAGACGCGCGCAATCGACTTCGAAAACGAGGTCACGGAGGTGCACCGTCGACGCCACCCCGGCCCGCGCCGTCGAACGCGCCGGCTGAGCCGGATTTACGTGGCGCGCTCATGGATGCCATTCGCGGCAAGCCGACGTTAAATTCCGTCTCTGGCGCGGCGCCAGCCGCGCCCGTGGCCAAGGCCGCGGCGCCGCGGCAAATGTCCATGATGGAGGAGCTCGCAAATAGCCTAGGTCGTCGCAGATCCGCCATCGTCGCCTCGGGCGACGTCGATGTGCGAGAGAAAATCGGGAAATCGAGCGTCGGAGCCGTCGTCGGTCTCACCGATTTCATTAAATCCAAAGCGCGCGGCGCTCGCGACGGAAACGACAAACACGACGACGGCGACGACGACGACGACGACACATTCAGCGACGAGAGCTGGGACGAATAGCATCACAGATCTACGCTACGGCACGACTCAAAGCTTACTCCTCCGTCGCCGCCCGTACGCCTCGAATCGCGCCGTCGCCTCCTCGCGATACTGCTCGAACGCCCGCGACCGCTCCTTCGCGCGCTTCGCCCCTAAATCCATCCCTTCATCGATGCACCGCTTCGACACCACCGACCCATTCTCCGCGTTCGCCTTCACTCGCTCCATCATCTCCACGCACCGCCCGAACGCCTCCTCCTTCGTTCGCTCGCACCGCCACGCCAGCCCGATCGCCGCCGCGCGCGTCCCGCTCACCACCTCCCCGAACGCGCTCATCGCCTTCGCATTCATCACACCCACGTTATTCGGCAAATTCACACTCAATCCCCAGCTCGGGGCGATCCCAATCGCGCTGTGTGTGTCCTCGAACGACGCGCACGCCGACGCGACGACGACGTCGCACGCCAACGCGAGCTCCAACCCGGCGTTGATCGCCTTTCCGTGCGCCACGCACGCGATCGGTCGTTGAAACTCCGCGATCGCCATCGACGGGTCTCTGACGTCGCGTTCGTCGTTCGCCATCGCGAACACGTCCGCGGCGTGGCGTAAATCGATCCCAGTACAAAACGAATCGCTCGCGAAATCGCCTTTCAAAATGACCCCCACGACGTTCGTTGGGCATTCATCGAACGCGCGCGCGAGTTCAGCGATCATGTTTTTCGTCAACGCGTTCCCTCGAGAGGGGTTGGAGATCGCTACGACGCGCACGCGATCGATCGACGCGTCGTCGACGACGATGGACATTAGGTGTGGTAACGACTGATGATTAATTAATTAATTAATCGCATTCACGATGAATGAATGAATGAATCACGTTCGACGGATATCCGTCGAACGTCCACCGACGTCGACAGAAGACTTCGAACTCGATTCGAGATTTCTAAATCACCGAGAATTCGACGTCGTCGAAAGAGTCGACCTGAGAATCAAATCATGAATGATCGCATTTTCGCATGAATGAAAACTGAATGATGCGATCGAACATCACACGACGACGGTCGCGTGAACGACCGACGCGTCTTTCGATTCACGATGTCGCTCGTCATCACTTCATCCTCCGTGCGTCGCGCGAAGACGACGGACGCGCATCGACCGCATCGCGCGCGCGCGCGACCCGCGCGCGCGTCGAACGCGTCGCGCTCGGCGCGCGCTCCGCGCGAACGCCGCGAGCGCGTCGCTTCGTTTACGTTCGCCGTCGCCCTCGCCTCCTCCTTCGTCTATGCGCTCGGCGCGAACGCCGATGTCGTGTGCAGCATGTTAACCCCGTGCACGCCGCCGCCGCCGGATGGGAAACCTCGGTACGAGATGCCGGGAAGGATCAACTCGCCGAGAGAGGACGCGGAGGCGCGGTACGTCGCCAAGCTCGCGGCGATGAAAGTCGAACGAGCGCCGGACGTCAAAGCGAAGTGATGGTGACGATGAATGTCAATGAATGGGAGGGAGGTTTTCATCGCCATGCGCGCGCGCGATGCGCGTCGACGAGGGATAAAGAAAAAGAAATCAGTTGAAGGTTGTTATAACGAAGGCGGACGCGGACCGACGCGAAGCGCCGCATTACCCGCCATGCTCGATGACGACGACGACGACGCTAAGAACGATGCGAACGATGACGCACGCGCACGAATGGATGAAATCGCGGCTTTACGAGCGATATTCGCCGAGGATTTCGACGCGAGCGACGCGAGCGACGGCGCGAGCGAGGTCGTCGTCGCCCTCAAACGCGGCTCGTGGCGGCTCTCGTGCGCGCTTCCTTTGGATTACCCCTCTTCGTCGCCCCCGATCGCGAGCGCGCTGTGCTTGAAATCTCGCGACGAGCGCGCGATGGCGCTCGAGCGCTGGGCGAGCGAGGACGTCAAGAGGTGTTGGCTCGACGCCGGCCGCGCGTGCTGCGTGTTCGACTGGCTCGAGCGCGCGAGAGAGGAAATCGAACGCATGGACGACGACGACGTCGACGACGACGACGACGACGAGGAGGAGGAGGAGATTGAAGATGATGCGTCGACAGTCGAGTTGACGGTCGCGGACGAACTCGAGGCGATCGCGAGGACGGAGGAGCGTCGCGCGAGGACGACGGAGGCGCGAGCGCGTTCGGTAGGCGAGCGCGACGACGCGCTCGTCGCCGACGTTCGACGTCGATTGACCTCGCACGCCCCGGTGGTGGTTCAGAAATCTGTGTTCCAAGCGCACGTCTGTCGCGAGTGCGCGACAGTGGACGACGTCGACGCGGTGTTGAGCGCGCTCGCGGAGAGCCGAAAGTTTCGCGAGGCGACGCACAACGTCCTGGCGTATCGCATCGAACGCGGGGCGACGTTCGCGCAGGATTACGACGACGACGGGGAAACCGCGGCTGGAGCGCGATTGCTACGCATGCTGCAACTCAGCGACAAGCGAAACGTCGTCGTCGTCGTCAGTCGGTGGTACGGAGGCACCAAGCTCGGGCCGAAGCGGTTCCAAATCATCAACGCCGCCGCTCTCGACGCGATTAATAATAAATCCCCGCTCGCCGAGCGCTAGTCTACTCTAGTCTACTCTAGTCTAACCATAATAGTCTAATACTAGTCTTTCTTACCCTTCGCACCGCCTCGCGGCTTCGCGGACGGCGTCCGCGCCGAGCGCTCGTAAATACTCGACGTTGCGCTCGCGGATATCCGCCCGACCTTCTTGTCGATACCACTTCGCCTCCGCGCGCTCGATATCGCTTTGACGCAATAAATGCACCGTGGGAAGCGGACTGCGGCTGGTGTAGTGCCCTAAATCGAGCTCGTCGTCGTCCCAGGTCGCGAGCGGATGAAACGGCACGACGACGACGGCGTCCCCGCTCGCCCCTTCGCACACCGTCTCCGCGCGCGCGACGGCGACGGTCATGAAGGCGTCCCAGGATTTGCAGTCAAACCACTTGACGTCGTTCAAAACGACGAGCGTCGTCGCGAAGGTATCGGTCGGGGCGGATGCGAGTCGCGCGGTTTCGCGAGCGACGACGGCGGCGAACGCCTCCGCGGTGGACTCCTCGCCGACGTGCTCGATGACGAGCGTCGGGAGCGAGGCCTTGGCGAACGGACACAGGTCCATACCGACGATGAAGACGTCGAGCCAGCGTCGGGTGCGCGCGATGGCGGCATCGCGCGTAATACCTTTAGTTTTGACGCGGCGGCGACCGATATCGAGCCGCACCCGGGACGGCGAGAGGACGGCGGAGCGCATGGCGCGACACCGATCGGCGTCGCGCCGGGAATGGTAAGAAAAATACTTGTTTTACGACAATTCTGTCGGGACGCGAGCGGCGTCGCTAAGTGAAGATGCGGAGGAATAAAACGCAATGCAAGACGACGACGTACGTCGCGAAGGCGAGCCGAGTCGTTCTGCTCGTCATCAGCATCTTCCCCGAACCGAGAGCTATGCGGTCGTGAAGGGGAAGCAACGAGGCAGAGTCATCGGCCGCGGTGTCTCGAAATGCAGCGAACGGGTTGAGCTTCGCCAGGTACTTTTTGCGGTAGCGCGAGATGACTCCCCCGGGAATTTCACCGCCGGGGACGTCGTCGCTCGAGCCGCCAGGACCAAAACACCCGTAGCGCGCGGCTCGTCTGCGGATGCCGTCGACAACGGCGGCAGATCGTTCATTTTCAACGTTTAATGAAATGCCGCCGCCGCAAGAGTATCGCTGCTGCTTGGCGGTGTGCGATTGCGACGCTTCGGTGGACGACGCGGCTGGAAGGCCGGCGTCGTCGACGCGTAGGATCGTAGTCTTTCCGTTCGCCGCGTGCTTGGCGTAATAGTTTTGAACGAACGCCAACTTCTCAACCAACGCGACGTTGTCTTCATTCAGCTTTGCCCGGGCGTCTTCCGCGGCGATGCGTTCGCGTTCGAGTCTCGATGAGCGCTCGTCCAGCTCGAGCGTCCGCCGCTTAAATCGATCGCGCTGCGCGGTGAGAATCGCCAGCAAATCTGCCTCGCTCGCTCCCGCGCCCGCTTCGATGGCGCGCTCGAGCTTTTGCGACAATTCCATCTCCAGCGTGCTCACCATCGCCGCGGACTCGGCGCATTTACGTTCAGCCTCCGCGGCGGCGCTCGTCGCGAGCGCCGCCGCGACGACCGCTTCTTCCTTGTCGCGCGTCGCGTCGATGACCTCCGCGGCGAGCTTTTTATTACGCTCCCGCAGCGCGCTCATCGCAACGATGCCAACGCTCGCACCATCTAACGCGTCTTCGCTCGCCTCGATGTCATCGCTCACGCGGTCTCTCGCGTTGTTTGATGTCGCCATCGACGCGGCGACGTCCTCGCGCTCGGCTCGGCTCGCTCGCGCCTTGACGTCGTTCAATTCGATTCGCATCTCATCGCAACGCCGATTCGCCTCGCTCGCGTCCTTCATCGCGCGCTCCAGCCTCGCCGTTGCGCTCTTTTCCGCGTCCTCGATCGTCTTCGCGAGCTCGGCGATGAGACGTTCCTTCACGGCGAGCCGCTCTCGCATCGAATCCGCCTCCCCGGGCGCTCGCTCCGCGTCCTCGCTTCGCTTCGCCTCCATCGCCTCCATCGCCTCTTCGCGCGCGCGAACGGCTTCGGTAAACTTTCTCAATTCTTCGCGCTCGATTTTCTCTCGCGCGATCGCGTTCTCGTTCGATTCCTCGAGCTCAAACACGCGCGTCTGCGCTTCGTCGTAGAGCCGTCGGAGCGCCGCGTAGTCGCGTTCAACTCGAGCTTTGCCCTCGCGCGCGCCGTCCGCCGCGTTCTCTGCCGCGCGTGTCTTCGATTCCATGACTTTCATCGCGTCTTCCATCGACTTCATCGCGTCTTTCTTCGCGGTCGACCGCTCGCTCGTCTCCGCGTCCGTCGCCGCGTTCGCTCGAGCGAGGTCCCGCTCCGCTTTCGTCGCCTCCAGTTCCATGTGCAACGCTCGCGCGCGCTCCAGCACGGGCGTTGGGTCGACGATATTCATCAACCCAGCGCAAATCACCGCGACATCGCGCGCGATGTCGTCCCTTTGCTCGCGCACTCTTCGAACTTCCTCGAGGAGCGCCGCTCGCGTCGCCGCCGCGTCGCCGTCGCTTCGCGAGAGCGCCTCTTTGAGCGCTTTTTTCCCGCTCCCGTCGGTGTGTTTCTGTCTCTCCAACGTCTCCACGACCGCACGCACGCGAGCTCGCGCGCGCGGGAAATCGAGCGCGCGCCAGGCGAGCGCGGCGACGCGAGCGGCGTCCCGCTCCGAAGCGGAGACGCCGTCGTCGCCGAACAACGATTCCGCGGCGCCGTCCAAAACATCCAGGGCGCTCGTGAACGCGGCGTCGAAGGACTCGAACGAGACCCCATACGTGGATGACGACGCGTCGGATGCCATCTCACGCGGTCGTGAAATGACGCACGGCGGGCGACGACGCGCGTTCACGACGCGCGCCGACGAAGCGCCGAACGCCGCATGTCAAATGTCAAATGTCAAACGTCCAAGGCGAAAGAGTCCAATGTCACGCGTGCGATGCCCATGCGACGCGTCGAACGACGCGGGCGACGGCCGTGGGTGACGAATGCGAGTGAAAGTGCGCGTCGCCGTCGGCGTCGAGGTCATCGAACGACGAGGGCGAGGTACATTGGGACGCGCGCGGACGCGTCCCGCGCTTCGCGGCGGCCGCGCGGGAGGCGTCGCGCCTCACAATGACACATGCTCCCCGCGCGCGTTCGTGCGCGCCCTGAGTTGCGCTCGACAAAGTTCGAGAGTAAACGTGTTCGAGTGCAGCGCATTGAGCGATTGAGCGAGCGCACGCGCGTGTGTGGAGGAAAAGGTTGGGGGATGTCGAGCCGCGGCGCGCGTTGGATGTGCTTCGCCGCGACGAGCGGCGATGCTGATGATGATGCCGATAGAAAGGTGATCTACGCGTTCGCGCGAGGAAACGCGGAAGGGTCGAAAGACATGAAATCAACGCTCGGCGGTAAAGGCGCGGGGTTACAAGAGATCGCTGCGCTTGGTTTAAATGTGCCGCCGGGGTTCACGATATCGACGGCGGCGTGCGAGAAGTACCAATCGGCGGGCGAATCGTACGTGAACGACGAGCTGTGGCCCGAGATCACGCGCGAGATTTCAAAACTGGAAAAGACGTCGAAGCGCGTGATTTTTCGTTCTGGGAGCGACGTGACGGAGCTGCCACTCTTAGTGTCGATTCGCAGCGGGGCGGCGGCGAGTATGCCAGGAATGATGGACAGCGTGCTGAACGTTACGTTGTGCGACGAGGCGTGCGAGAAATGCATCGCATCGGGCGTCGACGCACGATTCGTGTGGGATTCATATCGTCGCCTGTTGCAAATGTACGGCGAAGTCGTGACGAAAATTTCGGGATTCGACGCTGCGTTGGAGGCGAAGAAGAAATCGGAGCACGTTCGATTCGATGCCGAACTGAGCGCCGAGGCTTTACGCGAGCTGTGCGATGATTTCAAAGCGATTTACTCCAAGCACGGACTAGAATTTGAGCAGAATCCCATGGAACAGATTCGCAAGAGCGTGATAGCGGTGTTCGAGTCTTGGAACAATCCGCGCGCGGTGACGTATCGGCGAATCAATAAAATTGGCGGTCTTCGAGGGACGGCGGTGAACATCCAGCAAATGGCGTACGGGAACCTCGACGACGCGTCTGGAAGCGGCGTGTGCTTTACTCGAAATCCAGCGACGGGTCAGGACGAGATTTACGGCGAGTTTCTCATGAAAGCGCAAGGCGAAGACGTCGTCGCTGGCACGCGCACGCCGATGAACATCGCCGGATTGAAGGCTGCTTGTCCTGAAGCCGCCGATGATTTGGAAAAAGCTTGCATCGCATTGGAAAAATCGTACAGCGAAATGATGGATGTCGAGTTCACGATTGAATCCGGGCGGTTGTTCATCTTGCAGTGCCGCGTCGGAAAGCGCACGGGCGCCGCGGCGGTGCGCATCGCGACCGAGATGGCGGCTGAAGGCGTCGTATCGCGCGAAGGCGCAATTTCCATGGTCAACGCAAAGCAGCTCGAGCAGTGCTTGCATCCAGTGTTCGTTTTGGACGAATCTGATGCGATGTACAAATCCAAGGTTGTCGCGCACGGGTTGCCCGCGTCTCCCGGCGCGGCAGTCGGCGCCATCGTGTTCTCGGCGCGCGAAGCCGAGCAGTACAAATCAGAGGGCAAAGGACCGTGCATTCTCGTTCGAGAAGAGACATCTGCGGATGACGTCGGTGGAATGTGGGCCGCCGAGGGCATTTTAACGTGTCGAGGAGGCATGACGAGCCATGCCGCGGTCGTCGCTCGCGGCTGGGGGAAGCCGTGCGTCACGGGCGCAAGCGAGGTCCACATCAAAAACTCGAAAGAAGTTCGATTCGGGAAATCTGAAAAAGTTCTGCGCGCCGGTCACGTGATTTCGATTAATGGATCGACGGGCGAAATCATCGATGCGGCGCTCGAGACTCGCGCGTCGACGATCGATACGTTCTTGCCGTTGAAGACACTCATGGCTTGGTCAGATACCGTTCGACGACTTGAGATTCGCGCCAACGCGGACACGATCGAAGACGCTCGGCTCGCTCGCGAATGCGGCGCCACTGGCGTCGGATTGGTGCGATCGGAACACATGTTCTTCGGGAGCGTCGATCGTATCCACGCGATGCGTTCTCTAGTTCTCTCGCAAAACGACGATGATGCGCTCAAGTCGGCTTTGGATAAGCTCAAGCCTTTCCAGTACGACGATTTCTACGGCGTCATGCGAGAATTTTCAGGCTATCCATGCACCTTTCGCCTGCTCGATCCCCCGTTGCACGAGTTTTTGCCGACCGAAAAGAAGCTTCGCGAGGGCGGCGCAGATGAAATGTCTCGCTACGTCGGCAAATCGAGCAAGGAGATAATGGAGATCGCCGAGGGTTTGCGAGAAGTAAACCCGATGCTTGGACTCCGCGGATGCAGACTCGGAATCGTTCACTCAGAAATTTCATGCATGCAAATTCGCGCCGTCGTTGAAGCGGCTTCGGATCTTCGCGCGCAAGGACTGCCGGTGATGCCTGAAATCATGATCCCGCTGGTATCCATCGTTGAGGAATTCACTCACCAGCGCGATTTAGTGTACACTATCGTGCAAAAAGTTGCCGCTGAGCGCAACGAAACGCCGATCCACGTGGCTGTGGGCGCGATGATCGAGACGCCGCGCGCGGCTTTAATCTGCGGAGATCTGGCTCGCGAAGGCGCGGCTTTCTTCTCTTTCGGCACAAACGACTTGACGCAAATGACATTTGGGTTCTCTCGCGATGACAGTGAGTCGTTCATCGCGCCGTACAAAACTCTCGGCATCGTGCGCGACGACCCCTTTGCCGTTCTGGATTTGCAAGTCGCGGATTTGATGCGAACAGCCTCTCAGCGCGCGCGCGCCGCCGTCGGCGACGCCGTCGAATTCGGTGTATGTGGCGAACAAGCAGCCGACGCAAAAAGTCTCGAAACCATCGATCTTTTGGACGTCGATTACGTCTCGTGCTCGCCTCAGCGCGTGCTCGTCGCGCGTTTAGCCGCCGCCCAAGCCGCCATCGCGAACGGGCGCGTGGCCAAATCCAAGTTCCCCAAGCGTCGTCCGTCCGCCGCTCCCGCCGCTTGATTCCGCTTCTCCGACCCAAGAAAAACTCCTACGACCTCAATGCGCTCTCGTCTCGATCACCGTTTAATTTTCTCGACATTGTAAACTTCAGCACCGTTCTCGCGGCGGCGCTCTTTTTCCACATCCAAGCCAATCGTCATACCGCCGCGCACGATCGCGCACGATCGCGCACGCGACCGCGCGCGATCGCTTTGAACGGCTAATCACAGCATGGACGATTCTTATGACGACACGCAGCGGCTGACGCGCGATGAATCGAGCTCGGCACCCAGTCCCGCGCGCACGCGTTCCATGGATGGGCCAGCCAATTACACCCCTTCGAGCCCCGAGCTCGTGGGCGGCGTCGTGGGTGGGAAAGAGACCGATGTGACGCTCTTACGCCTCCAACGCATGGCGGCGTTTGAGTCACACGATTACGACCCGATCGATAACGATTTGGAGGAGGACGCGCTACGCGGCCGCACGAGGGAGGACTACCGCCGGGAAACGTCTTGGAAGTGGTTCACGTCCGTCTTGATCGGCCTCACCATGGGTTTCATCGCGTTCGTCGTCGAAGGGCTGGTGGATAAGTTGAACTTGTTCAGGTACGGCGTGATCGGGGAGAAGGTGGGCGTGGACGGGATGTCGAGGTTCGTGGCGTATTTGGCTCACGTGAGCGTCAGCTGCGCTTTCGCTGCGGTCGCGGGGGCGTTGGTGTCCTACGTCGAGCCATTGGCCGCGGGGTCGGGGATTCCCGAGATGAAAACTTATTTGAATGGCGTGCACTTGAAAGGGCTGCTGCGGTTGAAGACAGTGGTGGCGAAGCTCGGGGGGATCTCGTTTAGCATCGGCGCGGGGTTGATTGCGGGCAAGGAGGGGCCATTCGTGCACGGCGGGGGTTTAGTGGGCGGGGGGATCGCCGCGTATGGGTCAAACACGCTCGGTTTCAAGACGAAACGCCCGGCGTGGTTTAGAAATGATCGCGATAAGCGTGATTTTGTAGCGATCGGTACTGCGACTGGGGTGGCGGTGGCGTTCGGCGCCCCCATCGGTGGCATGCTGTTCACCGTAGAAGAGGGTACGAGTTTTTACAACTCGGATATGCTCTGGCGAGGGTTTTTAGCCACGTGCACGGGCGTGCTGAGCATGCACTGGCTCGAGCAGCTAGATTTTGATGCTGGTGATTTCGCGCGCGCTCGTTTTGGTACGCACCGTGACTTTGGATTGTACACCGATAACGAGGCCGATTACTCTAAAAAGTACTGGTGGTACTTTTGGGAAGTTCCAATTTTCCTCCTCATGGGTGCTGCTGGAGGTTTGATGGGCTCGGCGTTTGTGAACATGAATGTGAGGATTACGGCTTGGAGGCACCGGTATATCCCTGTCAGAAACAAGTTAAGACGGTTGCTCGAAGTCATCGCCATCGCCTGGTTGACTTCGACGCTATTTTTCTTTTTTATGTCTATTTCACCATGTAAAGCCATTCCTGCGCCGCTGGTTTCGGGCGTAGGGATTGACACGGGAAACGCGACGTTTGAGTACGGCGTGGAGACCAGGGACGAGATTCGTCAAGACTTTTTCAAGCAATTGTACTGCCGAGAAGGGCAGTACTCCGTGTACGGTCAGTTGTTCTTCAATCCGCTCTCACAGTCTTTTAAGTTTTTACTCCACCTCGGTGAAGTTGGGGAGTTTGGTACGGATAACGAGCACCCGTTTCCCGTGAGTGCGTTGATCTGGTACTTTGTGCTCACGTTCTTTTTGATGACGGTAACGTTTGGCATCGGCGCGCCGACGGGGTTATTCGTGCCTTCTCTTGCAGTCGGCGCGGCTTTTGGCCAGTTGTGCGGTCGCTTAGTATCGGCTGCCGTTAAGCATCACTGGAGCGATTTAGAAATTAACTTGCATGCGTATGCCATCATCGGCGCGGCGGCGAGTCTCGGCGGTGCAACGCGCATGACGATTTCCATCACAGTTTTGGTGATGGAAACCACGGGATCGATGCAGCTCATTATTCCGCTTATGCTTACAATTTTTGCCGCCAAGTACATCGGGGACAAGTACACGTTGGGGATTTATGATACGCACATTAAGATTCGCGGGGCACCGTTTTTGGAAGAGCCTGAGCTCGCCGGGCCGTGCGGCGATAAGCTTCGCGTGTCGGAAGTCATGAGCGATGATTTAGTGACGCTCGAACCCATCATGCGTGTGAGTGAACTACTGAAGGTTCTAATGGAGACCAACCACGGGGCGTACCCGGTAACGGATTCACCACCGGCGCACAGCGGCGAAGAGTTTGAGCTTCACGGCTCGATCACTCGTAACTTGTTGCTCAAAATGTTGCTCCACAGGATTTCGTTCGTAGATCCGCGAAACCCTGGGTCACAGAAAAATCTGTTCAGTAGTCCGCACGAGCGCGACGAGTTACTCGAACAACTGAAGCAGATTCCGTTCAAGGTGCCCACGGCGAGAGAGGTGGCGCAACGGGTTGCTCAAGCCGACGTCGACACCATGTGCATCGATCTGCGCAGCTTCATGCAGCGTCACCCATTCGTGATGCACGGCGACGCGCGCCTCAGTCGAGCCTATCGCTCGTTCCGTACACTTGGATTGCGTCACATGTACGTCATGCCCGCCCGTCCTCGCGTCGTCGGCGTTCTGACGCGCAAGGATGTGATTCACGAGAAAGCATCCTTGCAACTCGGGCTCTACGCCAGAGGGCTGTCCCAGCCCCCTCGTGCGGTGAGCCGCACGTTCGAGCCCGCGCGGGCGACGCCGGGTCCGTCTGTTCGCCCCTACCAGGCATCGCGCTTCGAGCACAACGTCGAGGACGACGATACGGGTTCGCTTCCATACATCCCGTACTACACGTCCAACCAAGTCGAGCCGCCGCAGTCGCCGCTCCCCAGTGACTTCGAAAACGTCGAACTCATCGACCGCTCCGCGCCTCCCGCCGTTCGTCGTCGTGACGAACGCTAATCCCAAATCTAGTCAACGCGTCATCAATTCACTTTCGCAACGTCTTCCACATAAAATCTCTCCCCTCGCCAGCCTCGCCGGCTCGCGCTGACTGTGCGCGCCCCGTTCGCGCGCCACGCGCTCGTACCCTCACTTCTTTCCGCACCTCTGCGCTCGTTCGCCCGTTCGAACGCGTCCGATTACGTTGGAAATCGCGATCGTTCGTCGTCGCTCACGCGCTCGTGTCTCCGACATCGATCGTGACGTCCATCCATGGGGGCCTACCTCAGCCAGCCCGTGACGACCAAGGCGAGCGCGGACGGCAGCGACGAGTGCTTCGCCTACGGCACCACCGCGATGCAGGGCTGGCGCACGGACATGGAGGTGCGTCTTAATTCGTCGTTTGCGCTCGTCGTTTGAGGACGAACGTCGACGATTGCGTTTCGGAGGCGCCGTCGCTCGCGCCGAGATCTACGCTTTGGACTCCCACGCGCGTTTGTCCTTCGTCGCGGGTTTCGCGCGATTCGTCGATGACGTGCGCGATGAAAGATTGACTTTACTGTTTTTGTGTTCTTTGCGCGCGGTCAGGACGCGCACTCGACGATTTTGAACCTCGACGGTCGCGGGGCTTCGTTTTTCGCCGTCTTTGACGGCCACGGTGGGAAAGAGGTAGCGCTGTACGCGGCAAAGCATTTACACGAGGCGTTGAAAGGGGAAGAGGCGTATAAGGGTGGGGATCTGAGCACGGCGTTGAAGGCAAGTTTTCTGTCGCTCGATCGCATGATGCTCGCGCATGATTCGGCGGCGGAATTGACGGGGTATCGAAACGATGGGGAGAAGAAGTTGAGTTTTTCGGGGCTGACGGGCGAAGATGCAGCGGCGGAGGATAAAAAGAATCGACGAGCGGAGATAAACGCGAAGCTTCGAGCGGCGTTGATTGAACAAGTGAAAGAAGCGAACCCTGGGGTGGATGAGGACGATATTAAGTTTGATTTCGAGCTCGACGATGACGAGTTTGACGACGTCATGCCGAGTTCGAGCGGAAGCGACGCGATGAACATCGACAAGGCGCACGAACACTGGTCGGGACCTCAGGCTGGAGCGACGTCCGTGGTGGTCTTGGTACGCGGTAATAAAGTGTATTGTGCCAACGCGGGCGATTCGCGAGCGGTGTTCTGCCGAAACGGTAAAGCCGTGGACATGAGCATTGACCACAAACCAATGAACGAGGACGAGCGAGCGCGCATCATGAAAGCTGGGGGATTCGTCAGCGAAGGCCGCGTGAACGGTTCTTTGGCGCTGTCTCGAGCGCTGGGCGATTTTGAGTACAAACAGAATCACAATCTCACGGTCGAAGAGCAAGCCGTGACGGCGCTTCCAGAGATTCAAGAGTTTGACATTGAGGAAAGCGACGAATTCTTCATCCTCGCGTGCGACGGCATTTGGGACGTTCTTTCCTCGCAAGATTGCGTGAACTTTGTGCGCGAGCGCCTCGCCGCGCGATACAACTCTGGGGAAGAAGTAAAAATAAGCAAAATTTGCGAGGAACTTTGCGATCGCTGCCTAGCGCCGGATACTCGAGGAAGCGGGCTTGGGTGCGACAACATGAGCGTAATAATCGCCGTGCTCAAGAAAAAATCCAGGTCAGAGGGTTGACGACGACGACGAGTTTGACAACGAGTTCAACGACGACGACGACGACGACGACGACGACGACGACGATGACCCATAATAGTTTTAAATGTACGAGTGTATCCTGTCAGGATGAATGCATGCGTTAGGACGTAGGGGATTCCCAATCAGAGTAATATAAAGTATTCTTTTCCTCTTTTCCTCTACACTCGACGTGCGCTCGAGTCTTGTCGACAGCCATCGAACCCCATCCCGAATCACGCGCGCCTCTTCCGTTTCTTCTCCCACGTCTCGAATCTGCGATTCCCTTCGTCATCAAGCTCTTCGCTCAGTGACATCACCAGCGGTCGCCACAACCGCACTCTGGCGTTTATAAAGAAATTAGACACTTGCGAGAGCGATAAACCAGACTGCTTCGCGAGCGCTCGCTTCTCCGCGTTCGACGGCCATGGCGCATCAAAGTGATCCACGATCCACTTCTTCAGCACATTTCGCCCAGAAAGTTTCCCGTCGCAATCAAAATTCAACAAAATATCATCCCCTCCGCGAGTATTCGTTCGCATGTCTCTCCGCGTCGGCGTCGGCCGACGCTCGGCTCGCTCGCGCTCGACCTCCAAATCCTTCTCAATTCGCATCTTCACCCGCGCAAACTTCGCCGCGATCGCCACTCGCACGTTCTCCGTGATTGCATTCGCTCGTTCAAACATCCCCATTTCCCGTGCGAGCTCGCGGAACCGTCCATCAATGTCATCCAATCGCTTCACGTAAAACGCTTCGCCGTCTCTCAACGCGCGCGCCTCGCTCTCCATGTCGACTCCACGCGCGCGATGCCGCGAACGAAACCGACGCTCGCGCGCGCGTTCGTCCCGTTCGATTTCGTTCCACTCGTTTCTTCGATCGCCCGCGCGTCTTCGGTCGCCTCGGCGCGATGAAGCGTCGCGATTTGACTCTCGCGCTCCCGCCGACGGGACACTTCATGAGTCTTTAGTGTTGCCTCCAACCGCGAACCGCCGAATGAAGCGCACACCATGGCGCGCGATGGCGCCGCACGCGCGCGCGCGCGCGCGAACGCGCGTCATCGCGCGAATGACGATGCAATCATCCGCACGCGCGACGAACTCCGGGAGTCGCCTTCGCCCGACGTCGTCGTCGCCGCCGCCGCCGCCGCCGCGTCTGGAGCGTTTGGTGTTCAAACCGCGCGAACCGCGCTCGAGGTCGTCGTCGTCGACGACGAGCTCGACGTCGGCGAACGAGGCGACGACGACGAAAGCGCACGCACGAGGGATTCTTCGAGCGCACGAAGAGACGCGCGCGCGTCGGGTCCGCCGACGCCGCGCGGGTTGACGCTCAAGACGAAGCCGCCGGCGACGGAGGCGAGCGCGGAGCGGAGCGTGACGTTTGATTCCCCGCTCGCCACGCGCTCGCCAAAGGATGGAGAAATCGAAAACGATGAACTTTATTTTACGCGAGAGTCGAACTTTGAGTTCGACGCACGCGTGGGCGAGGCGTTGGATGTGATCGATGAGGATGAGTCGCCGTTTTCGCACGCGAGCGAGTACCCGCCGACGTATCACGAGGCGAAGATCGCCAAACGCGAGCTCGAGCTCGAGGCGTATTCCGATGCGAACACCGTCACCGCGCTGTCGAGCTCGGAGGATGAAGGCGCGGGGTATGCGTACGATGTGATGGGGTTTGAGATTTCGCAAGCGGCTCGCGGCGCCGAAGAGGCGGCGCGGACGTCTCGAGCGGAGCATCGAAGCCGCCAAGGGGAGTATCTGGAGGTCTATCGCAAGTGCGCGCCGAAACAGCAGAAGATTGGTGGCGATGCGTGCTTGGCGCTGGCGGTGAACGGCGTGCACCCAGGGCACAGGGCGGAGATTTGGGCGGAGAAGCTCAAGGCGCACGTGAAGCAAAACGCGAGCGGAGTTTCGTTCGTTCAATACGTGGAACAAGCCCGCTCGACGCTGAGCGAGGACGAGATAAAGTTGATTGAAAACGATGCTCGCGCGGTGTTTCCAACGCACCCGCGTTTTTGCGTCGATCTCGAAGGGGGCGCGATTGGGCAGCACTCGAGGCAGAGCTCGACGCATTCCTTCGCGAGCGCGGCTTCAGGATCGGGATACGTCGAACATTCGAGCGTCGGATATTGCCTCATCGGCACGTTACAGAACATCTTGATCGCCGCCTCGGCTCGATCGCCGCACGGGTACTGCGCCGGATTTGTCGTGCCCGCGGCCATGATGTTGCTCCTGACGGAGGATGAAGAAGCGTCGTTTTGGATGCTCGCGGGATTCGTCGAAGATGTCGTTCCGCACGTCGTCTCGCGATCGATGATTCCGCTGTACAGCGAGGGGAAATGCGTGGATTTGGAGATTAATTTAACTGAGCCCGAGCTGTACGCGCATTGCATGGCGGCGAACTGTCGGCCGGCGGTGGTCGTAGCCGGATTGCTGACTCGGCTCGGCATCGGCGTGCTTCCGACGGAGAGCGCGCTGCGATTGTGGGACGCTCTCATCCTCGAAGGTGGGCATATTTTAACACCTTTCGCCACGCTTGCGCTCAAGGCGTTCAAGCCGATACTGCTGAATGCAGATGCAAAGTCCCTGTGCGATGTCTTTGACAATTGCGCGGCGCGAATGCACGAAGTCTCTGATGCTCTTCTCGACGCCATCATCATCGGCCGCGACGCGCCGTCGAAATTCGACAGTTTGAGCATCCGTGTCGCCGAGCGCGCGGTGACGGCCGACGCGCTGAACGACGTTAATAGCTTTCAAGAGTTGTTGGAGCAGCTCAAGAATCAGCCAAAATCAAGCGAAATTTCGCGAAACTCACTGGACCACATCACGCGCGTGTCATACGCGTACGATGAGTTCTGCGACGTCGACACTCCGGTAGATAAGGAATATCAAACGCGGAAGATTAGTGATGCGTTCGATGCCGTGGTGAAACTCCGAGGCGACAATGCGGACGCCGCTGGCGCGCCGAGCGTGAGTTATGAAGAACTGATCAAGGTGTTTCGAGTCAAGCCTGCGACGTCGAGCACGTTAAAAATGCTGGCCGTGTCGGGTGCAACAGTGGAAGAACGCGTGCGAAAGTTTATTTTAGGAGAAGGTGGAATAGAAAGCGGCAAGCCACCGAGCGAGAAGGCGATCAAGATGGCGCTATTCGTGGCGAACTCTGTGTTGCCGACCCAACGGCTCAGCGGCGCGCCCGTCGAGAGCGCGATTCTTGGAGAGCTTGCGACGTCCTCAACGGAGAACTGGTTCGGCGAAATGCGCATGGGGGCGCGTTCGGCGTTGATTCTCGCGAATTTTACGATCCCTATGTTTTCTCGAGGGACATCTTCGAACGCGTTCGACGTTACCATCATCGGTTCTCGGGCGAAAATAAGATCTGGCGACGAAAGCCCGCGCTCGCTCGCCGGCGCGTTCGACATGGTCTCGCACACGCAGTATTCTTGCTTGGTGCAAACTGCCGACGGCCCGCCATTCATCGTCAACAAGCGCTTCAACGATTTCAAACGCTTGCACGAGACGTTGCAAGCCGGTGGCTGTTACAACTGCATGCACCTGTCCAGAAACGTCATCGGCTCCGACGTCGGCTTGAGCGTGGACCCACACGTCGTCGCCTATCGCACCGTGACGTTGCAGCGCTATTTAGACCAGCTCAACGCGTGCGGTTTACTCAAGGTACACTTAACGCTCCGAACGTTTCTCGGCCTGGATGAGCCCAAGCGAAAAATCAGCCGGATGCGAGCGCTCTGCAGCGGCGCTCTGTGCGCGCCCCTCGCCAAGTGCGATTTATTCGGATTTTTCAAATCCCGCCCGTAGATCGCGTCGACTCACATCGCTCTCCTATCATTAGTCCTCTTCCTGTCATTGTATCATCACCCCTTCGCCCTGAAATTCCTCCTCGCTCACGATCCAACACTCCACCGCGTGCTCGCCGTGCGGATTCAACCTCCTATCTCTTTCCATCCTCTGACCGTACTCGCTCGCGACGACTCGACAGCTCGCCCTCGCGCGCTCGCTCTCCTTTTCATCGACGTTTTCGAACCACACCCCATCGTCATCTCGTCTCATCGGTCGCACGCGTAGAGCGTCGCTCGCCGTGACGCCCAGGACCACGCACAGACGTTCGCGCGCGCTTTCTCGTTCATCGCGCACGGCCACGACGTCGCGCACGTCCGCGCGATGCGCGTCGCACGCGATGCGCTTCACGTGTTTCGCGAACGATCGCGCGCGAATGAACGCCAAGGCGTCCGATCGCATGCGAGCCGCGCGATGAGGACGCCGGGCGTCGGTTCGCGTAGGTCACGACCTGACGAATGCTGGCGCCAGTGTTCGACGCGCGCGTTGACGCACGAACGCGACGATGAGCGCGCCGATAAACCCCAAACCATTCCTCGCCCAGCTCACGGGCAAACGCGTGTGCGTGAAATTAAAGTGGGGAATGGAGTACCGCGGGTACTTGGTGAGCGCGGATGCGTACATGAACGTGCAGCTCGCGTCGACGGAGGAGTTCGTCGATGGGGAATCGCAAGGCGTTTTGGGCGAGGTGTTGATCAGGTGTAATAACGTGATGTATTTGAAAGCGGACGAAGACGAAGGGTGAGAGCGTCAAAGGGGGACGTTAGGAAAGATAGGTTTGAAATGAATGAAAAGGTTTCGCCGATCGCGCGGGATTCGTTCGGTTCGTCGCGCGGATTCTCGTCGCTCGAATCATTCGCTAAATGCGGGTTTGGGGAACGATCCCCCCGCGCCGTCGAACTTGCAATTGCTGAAGTCCATCTCCGGGTGCGCCGCCATGAATTTTTGCAGCGTGCTTTGTTTCGCCTCTTCATCCGCCGTCGGGAGCCCGAGCGCCTTCTGTCTTTGGTCGTACATCATCTTTTCCACCGTCACGCGCGTTTCACCGTCGAGATCGCTGAGCTTGCTGTTTTCGGGTACCACTTTTTTCACGTCGATTTTCGGGTCGCACGTCAGGACGTGCGGCCACCACGTCAAGCCTTTACGCTTGACGAGAAACGCGGCGACGACGGCGCCGTCCTCCAGCGTCCAATAGCACTCATCCGTCGCCACCGGAGCGAACAAATCGCCTTCGATCACCAGCTCCGGCGGTGCGTTCGCCCCCGAAGCAGCGTTCACGCGAAATGAAAACTTATCCTTCGTAAAGTCGCATCGAATCTGCTTCGATTTCGTCCCTGGCGGCACGGGAACGCGCACGTCCACGTCCTCCAGCGTCTGCGTCCACGAATACTTCTCCGCGTCCCCACCGTTCCCGCGATTCGGCGCCATCGTTCCCGGGGCGAGCGCATCAAGATCCTCCTCCTTCTCCCCACCGATCGTCTCCTCGACGCCATCGCGTTTGATTTCAGAAAATATCGTCTTCTCCGTCTCCGTCGCCTCTCGACGCTCCTCCTGGACCGCTCGCACGCGTTCGACCCGACGCGCGTTTTCCTCCGCATTCGCGCGCTCTCTCGCCTCCGCTCGCGCTCGCGCGACGTTTTCTTCATCTGCATTCGTCACACTCGTCGTCTTCGTCGTCGTCTTCCCTTTCGAATCGCTCAAACGCGCCTCCGCGTTCGCGCGTCGCTCCAACGCCGAGCGCACCGCGTCCCGCGCGCGCTCGTCGTCGACGAAGAAATCCGTTCGGCGACTTAAGAACGCGAAGAACGAGTCTAAAACCACTTCGATCGGTTGTTCGTGCGTCTCACGAGCGTTCGTCGCGCACAGCGATGCGGCGCGTTCGAATAATCCATCGATTTCGCGCTCCATCGATGGTGGTAATCCGCGCGACCCCATGAGCGATGCGTTTTAGCGAAGCGACGGGAGTGATGACGAGTGACGACTGACGCGATGTCGATCGATCGCACGCTGACGACGACGTGCGATCGATCGATCGATCGATCGGCGGCGTCGCGAAATGTCTTTCACATCGACCGTGTGTCTCGCGTGTCATCACGACATCAGTCAGTCATCATCTGAATCATCAAGAATGAATCATCGTCCATGAAGCACGAATCGCGACGAATGACGGAATGATTATGACGCAAAGATAAACCCAATCGCAATTCGTCGCTCGACGTAAACGCCAGGAATCATGTCAAGCGCGATGATCGACATTCAATCATGTGTTTTTCATTTTAAATTTAAATTTAAATGTCATTCATTTCCTCCCTCTGTCGGCATCACTCGCCGACGCCAACGTCGATGTCGACGTCGATGACGACTCCGACGACTGCGAACTCCATGACCGACGCCGCATTCCTCGCGTTAGCGCCGTCGTGCGCGAGCGCGTCGACGATGACTTCGAAATCAGCGTATCGAGCATCCATCGCGATGGTTCGCGCGCGACGCGCGCTCGACGTCGACGACGCTCGCGCGTTGGCGTTCAAATCCATCGCGCTTGCGCGCTTGCGCTCGTGCATCGCGTCATTCGTCGACGAACATCGACTCGAAGTCCGAGCGCTCGCGTCGGAGTTCATGAGCGAGTTGATCGATGGGCGTTCGGTGACGATGACGGAGGCGCTCGACGCGTTGCGCGACGCCGGGGCGTTCGACGCCGGGGCGAACGAGAAGTTCATGGCGAGCGCGTTCGATGCCGTTCGTCTGGCGCGCGATCGTGGGGAAGGCACGCAAAAAGACGATGATTTCATCGCATCGCAGTGCGCGCGGGCGGAGAGAAGTGCGAGTAAGGAGGTGAGGGAGAGCGCGAAGGCGTGCGCGAAGGCGACGGAGACGCGAGCGACGGGAAACGCTTCGAGCGCGAACGCGATGACGACGGATGAAGGACGAGCGTGCGCGAGAGAGGTATCGACGAGCGCGGTGGATGGGTTAGTGCCGCCACCGCCGGAGCGGATTTCAACCGCGGTGGAGATTCGGCGAGCGATGGCGGCGTGCGCGAGAGATTTGAATCCCGACGTCGACTGGTTGCGGCGCATCACCGCCATGGTACGGATGGAAGCGATCGCTCTCGGAGGCGGTGGAATACACTTTGAAGAGGCGTTTTCGTCGTCTTTAGCGCACGCGCAAGAGGGAATCTCGGCGCAAGTGGTTGATCGACGCAGCGCCGTCGTGAAGCAAGCGTCGCATTTGCTCGTGGCGTTGGCGCGGCACGCGGCGGCGGCGTTCGAGCCGTTCGTCGAGCACTTCATCATGACGCTGTTAAGAACGACGGTGATTACCGTCGGGGTGATCGCCGAGAGCGGGGATTTGGGGATTCGCGGCATCATCGCGAACTGTCAATCGCCGAGGGTGGTGGCGAAATTGAGCGCGGCGTGCCTCGCCGAGCGCGCGCCGAAGATGCGCGCGAGCATCATCGAGTATTTGAGTTTGATTTTACAAACTTGGGATTTGAGCAAGAAACATCTGGACTGCATCAGCGACGCGCTGCGAGCGACGCTCACGGACGCGGACGCGACGGTTCGATGCAACTCCAAGGCTTGCTTTGAAATTCTAAACGCGACGTCGCCGACGTCGAGTCGCGATTTACTGACGAGAGTCGATTCCAAGCTTTCTGGTAGCTTGCAAGACTTGCTTTCCGTTGACAGTGGTTCAGAGGAGTTGAGTGAGCGACGCGGTCGCGACGCGCGCGCCATCGAGCATTCATCGCGCGAAAGATCGAGCAGTCGATCGACGCCGGTGGGCGTCGTTCGCCGCCTCGGCGTTGCGTCGCGCGTTGCACAAGTCCCGATTGAGTCTGTCCCAGTCGTCGCACCGCCGCAAAACGTTTCCAAATTTGATGCCCCGGCGCCACCGCCGCGACCGGAGCGCGACGTGTTCACCGCGATTGAGTTTGCTGAACAGATTGAGCGCGCCGGTAATCGCACTGGTCGCGTAGAGGCGAGCGCGCGATTACGAGACGCTCTCGACGAAGCAGATACGCGCGCGCACGGCGCTCGCGCGTCGCGATTTGAGGCGCAAGCGAAGAAGCGCGTGGGTAAAATCGCCAAACTTCTCGCGGCGTACATGTCTGACACGAATGGACTCGTGCTCGACGCGGCGCTCGAGTCCATTTCGACGCTCGCGCACATAGCGTGCGAAGACCTTCGAACATCGCTTCCGGAGCTGTGCCTGGGCGTGTTCGAATGTTTGATTGATAACCGAGAAGCGACGCGGTCGCTTGCCGCCGAGGCTCTGGCGTCGATTGGCGATCTGTATGAGCCGAACGCGCTCGTGCCGGCGTTGCTGCACGCGCTCATCCAGGCGTCGACGGCGCGAGCCAAGACGGGCGTCTTGGAATTTGCCTTGTACGTTCTCTCTGGTCTAGGCAGCGGTACAGATCAAGTCGCTCATAATCCAGCGAGCGTTTCATCCACGCTCGAGAAGTGGGTCGATACCGTGTTGGCTATGGCGTGCGATGTGGACGAGACGATGTCCAAAGCGGCGGCGGCGAATTTAGCCGCCGTGCACTCGCACGTCGACGGCGCAGTCATCCCGAGGCGACTTTGCGAGTGCACGCACGCGACGCGCGTAATGTTCTTTAAGGCGCTCGAGCGACGAGCGCCAAAGTTTGCCGACGCGCTGCGACCGCTTGTTGATTTGGAAAAGCCCTCGAGTCCGCCCCGAGTCGAGCCGAAAGTCATGAGAACTCCGGCGCCGCTGCCTCGGCTCGTCGCGGCTTCGGCGAAGGCCTCGATCGCGATTTCGCCGCCTCGGCTGCCGCCGCCGACAACTGATTATGACAGTTTAGACGACGATGACGAGTTCGAAGATCAGAACATTGCGTCTTTGAACCGTTCATACGAGACGATGTATATCGAAGCGTCGGCGAGCAAACCGGCGGGCAAGCCTAGAACAGCCGAGGATTCGAATCAAGGCGACATCGCACAGCGCGTCGTCGAAGCGCTTGAGGGGATGCGAAATGATCATTCTGAAGCCATCGTCAAGGGATTACTCGCAATCGCGAGTGCGGCATCGAGCGATGCCGAGCAGTTTAAGATGTACCTCGCGTTGGCGTCGCCTCGGTTGTGCGCTGCGCTCGATGATTCGAGACCCATCGTCGCGGCGTACGCGATGTACGCCATGCGTCGCATTTTCGTCGAGACAAAGAACATCATCGCACGCGACGCTTTCACTGCTCTAGCACCGCTACTGAACGCAACGGACAAATCAGTCGTCGCGCCGCTGACGTGCGTGCAGTTGGTCGTCGAGCGCTCATCGCGAAGCGATTTAGAATCCGCTTTGCCGCTCATACTGCGCGCTATCGCTAACGCATGCGACAGTGACGAAATATCAGTGCGTCAGCTCGCGTTTCGCGTTTTCGGTCTCTCTCAAGCCGCGCTCGGCGCCGCTTGGATGGCGCCGTACGTCGAAACGATGCCGCCTCTTCATCGGGAAATGGTCGAGCACTTTGCCAAACGTTAAATATTCACGACTACTGTGCTACGACTAATCATTCGCCTCGCTCAGTGCGGGCATCCAGTCATTCGCGTCGACCCACGGCCCGAAAGCGATGGCATCGTTCGCATTCCCAGCCTTATCCCCGCGGCTGAACTGCTGAACGTCGCCCGGCTTGCGATAATCTGACTTGAACTCGCCGTGCGGAATTCGTCGGCTCAGCTTACTCGTCCACCCGCGATTCCACAGATTAAACCCACCGCGCAGAAGCACCAATCGCTCGTAGCCCGCTTCTTCGAGTCGTTCCAGCGCCGCCACCGCGCGCTGCCTACCGTCGCTGCACACAACGACGATTTTCGCCGCTGACTTATCCGGAAACTCTCGCTCGACGTCCGCGAGAAACCGTTCGTTCATCTTCGCCCCGACGAACACTTTTGCCTTGGCGTCGGATGAATACCTATACGACGTCGCAGTGACGAGCGGCACGCACCGACATTTCTCCGGTCCGCTCACGACGACGACTTCGTTGACGCCGCCCACGGTGCCGGGCGGCGGATTCGGGCACGCGCCGAAGAACTCGCGTTCGACGTCGCAGCGAACGTCGAGGAAATCCCAACCGTGGTCCCATAAAACGCGCGCTTGTTCGCAATCGGCGACGAATTCCTCGCCGGAGTCGAAGACGTCGCGAACGACGGCGTCGAAGACGGCGTCGCCGTACTGCGGGACGGCGGCGAGACGACGCTCCGAGCGCCCGCGGAGCGTTCGCCGTGGCGCCGCGGTCGATGGCCTCGAAAGGGAGGAGGACGATGCGTTCATCGAATCGAATCGCGCGCACGCGCGCACGACTGGGAGCGACGCCGCGCACCGAGGAGTGCGACGTCGAAGCCGCTGAGCTGTCGTCTCGATGCGCTGAGTCACCGCGGCTCAAATTGCTTGGTGCTCGGACGAACGAACGCGACGTTCCAACAATCCAGCGTGCGTTGATTTCAAACAAAGATGCATCCGTGCTACGGCGTTCGCGCGCGCGCGCGAGGAAATGGCGATCGATTTATCGCTGAATGACAACGGCTCCGGCCAAACCGACGTCGGCGATGACGGCGTGATCGTCATCCAGCGTCTTGGGCGGAAATCCGTTGAGCTGGAGCGCGTACGCGAACGACTCCGACGGCCGAGATTTCGCGATGAACGACCGAATGTGCCCTACGGTGTGCGACGTGTTGAACTTGGCGACGAGTCTGCTGCCATCGCGCAAACGAATCTGAATCGACGTCGTTGGTTGACTTTCATCGACGTTCCAATCATCCGCGCGCGGTGCCACCGCCGCCGCCGCCGCTCGCGCGCTCGCGCTCGCGCTCGTTTCGGGTTCGCGAGATAAAGTGCGCCCAGAACCGGCGAACGCGGTGTACTTGGGCGCCGGCGGCGCGACGTAATCCTCGTGCCGTTGCACCAAATTGATATTCAACCGCCGCGAACGATCCCGCGGAGCGAGCTCCGCCGGCGCCTCCCCCCGGGCGATGGATTCCATGAACGCCACATTCGCGGGATCGTCGAACGTTCGCAACGCGCCGTCGTCGATCGTGAACCCGTTGTGCCAGAACGTCACCACGACGCTGTGAATATCGTTCGCGTTCGAAGCCGCCTCGTTCGCGCGCGCGCGCTCGCCCTCGTCGCCCCCGGCGAGCGTTCGCGCCCGTCCTCGAAACGCCTTCGCGTGGTCGTCCACGTCATCGCTCGCGTTTGGGTTGAAATCCCTCGCGTTGCCGTCCACGGCGCCGTGCGCGCGCGCGCCGTCGAACATGGCGCCCAGCCGTTCGTCGCGCGCGCGCGGGTCCACCACCGCTTGTCCGCTCGATGCCCCACCGGTGTACCACTCCTGCGGTGTAGGGCCGCGACGGGCGCGCTCGTCGTCGTCGTCTTTGTTCACATCGCTCAAGCTTCGAACGTTGACCTGGAAACGAAGGATGAGACGCGCGTTTAGCGCGAGCGAGGGCGACGGCGAACGCGGATCGAGAGAAGCCGCGCGCGAGCGATGGAGAAAACGACGAGCGCGACGCGATCGATGGAGAAAACGCGATCGATGGAGAAAACGCGAATGAGAGACGCTCGAGGGCGTACCATGGGGATGCGCAGAGAAAATCTGCGAGGGATTTCGGTCGTAGTGCGTTCGCGGCGGCGAGGTCGCGAGTGGGGGAGACGACGAGCGACGGGACAGTTTTTGATTATTTTGATTATGGAGATTGAATGTATTATGATGATGTACCGTCTACAGAGTGTGCCGCTAAACATGTGTGCTGCTGTCTATCGCTTGTTCGCCGTACCTTTCTTTTTCCGGCTGGCGTCGGCCCACTCGTCGTCGCCGTCGTCGTCGACCCCGTCGTCGACGTAAGCGCCGCCCGAACCGGAAGCTGCGACCCTGGCCAACTCGCCGTTACCCAGGCCATCAGCGAGGGATGGGTCGGCGCGCTTTTGACGAATGAGTTCACCCGCGAACGCCGCCGCCTGTGGAGTCTTGCCGAGGTACAACGCCACGTACTCTTGGACTTCACCTGCGGATGGTAAACCGAGAAGGAAATCGACCAACGTCATGTCGTCCGAATTGTTCAATTGAGACATTTGCGCCTTGCACCACGAGCGTAGGGCGTTTTTGTTGTTCAACGGCGGCAACGACAGCGAGTTGCTCGGCGCTTGCGGGATCTGCGTCAACGGGGCGACGGCGTTGAGGACGGCGGGTCGAGCCTTGGGTTCGGGCGCCGACGCGACGGGCGCCGGCACGGGCGGTCGAACGACGGGCGTCGGAAGCGTGATCGCCGGTCGCGGCACTACCTTGGCCACGGCGGCGGCGGCAGTCGCCGCCCAGCCGCCCGAAGGCAAACCCGATTGGTATTGCTGCTGCTGCTGCGCCATGGCCGCAGCACGGCGCTCCGCCGCGCGCGCTTCCTCTTCTTGGATCTCCTTCAAGCTCTTGCCCGCGGTCACTTGCCCGCCCCACGCGCTGCCGAGAGACGCTCCGTGCATGCTAGGCGGCGGTGCGTTCTTTGCAGCCTCAGCCGCGCGAGCTTCTTCTTCGCGCTGAATGTCCAAGAGCGTCTTACTGACGCTTGAAGGCGACGCGGGCGCGGCGCCGCCCCAAGCTGGTCCAGAAGGCGCCTTGAGCGCCGGCTCTGGTTCATGATTAAATCGAGCCGGCGGCGGCGCCGGCGGCGGCGCCGATGGCATGGGGGCCGGCATAGCCTTCGGGATCGGCATCGCTTGCGGGATCGGAGGCTGATTGCGTTGCGCCGGAGGCGCGTCCCATTGAGAAGAAGCATCGGCGCTCGCGACTTCTCGTCGGCCTTGAGGATGGTGCATCTGCCTCGCCTCGAGCTCGGCGAGCGTCATCCCGCGCGCTTGCGGCGGCGGCGCCTGCCCTTGCTGGTTAGAGATGCCTAAACCGGCGGCGAAGTTTGCGAGAGCGTTTGCCACAGGCGGCGGTGCTTGTCTGGGCGGCGGTTGAGGTTGCTGTTGAGGTTGCTCGTACACTTGCCGCGAGCGCTCGAGGTCCTCCAACATCAAGCCACGCATCGGCGCGGCGCCCGCCGACGGACCTTGCGGCGGCGGCATGTTCGCCAACCACGGAGGTAATCCGCCTCCTCCTTGCTGTTGCTGCTGCGGCTGTTGCTGCTGCGGCTGTCTCATCGGTGGCATGCGCTGCGTCGGCTGCTGCGTCGGCTGCTGCTGCATCGGCTGCTGCTGCATCGGTATGTGATACCGCCAGCCCGACTGCAAGAGCTCGATCAAAGGCATATAGGGCGCTTGAGGTGGAGCGTCGACTGGTTTGCACGGCAAATCGTTCGGGAAAAATCCGCCTTGGTGCCACTCGATGAGCTCTTGGCGAGAAAACGGACCTTGCTGCTGCCCGCTCGGATCGAGATAGAACCAATTGATGTTTGGCGGCACAGGCGCCGGTTGTTGCGGCGGAGTCGCTTGATGCTTCGGTGGCATTTGCACCGGCGGCATTTGTTGCATCGGTGGCATTTGCACCGGCGGCATTTGCATCGGCGGCATTTGTACGGGGGGCATCTGTACGGGAGGCATTTGCACAGCGGGCATGTGCATCTGAACTTGTCCCACCGAAGGCCTTTGCGCGGCAGGCATCTGCACCGGAGGCATCTGCATCTGAGGCTGATGCATCAACCCTTGAATGCCTCCTAAGTGAGACATGTGCGGCATGATGGTTTCCTCTTCCTCCAACGCGACGAGTCTGGACGTGCGCGGCGGCGCTTGAACGACCGGCTCGGGCAGCGCGCTGAGACCAAAGAACCCTTCGCGTTCCTCCTTCGTGAGCCCGGGCATGACCGTTCCTAAGTAAGAATCGTCCGTCATGCTCGCGTCATTCAAGGCGTTATGTTCTTGCGCCCATTCCGGGACGTCGTCCCCGCCCGCTTTGGTTTCAGACTGCTTCTCATCCTTGGACCACTCGCCGTGGCGCCCGATCATCGTGAGCTCCCACAACGGATCACCCGGTTGAATCGACTTCATGGGAACGTTCGTCGCGCACACTTCCGAGGGCATGACGCACGCGTTCGCCGCTTCGAGCTGGCGCAGGATGGCGACCAACTCGCTCGCCGAGTACCGGTACTTGGCCGGATGCGCCTTCGTTTCCTCGCCCTCGCTCGCGTCGGCGAACTGCCCTTCCGCCGCCTTGCTCATCACGCGCTCATAAAACGTTTCGCTCACGCTGCTCACTTGTAACGCGCCGAGGGACGATTGCAACGCTTGCCCGCCGCTCTTCCCGCGGCCCATCGTAAACCCTCGCGCTACCCCCGTCGGTCTCGTCGGAAACCCATCGCGCGACGTCCTCGCCTGCGCCCCAACGCGCTTCGCTTCGCCCTCCTCTTTCTTCACCTCTGCGCTCGCGCTCTCACCGGTCCACGGTTTCCCCCCAAACTCGCTCGCTCGCCCTTCGCCCTGGGCGCGTTTCCCCCAACTCCCTTCGCTCGCTCGCCCGTGCCCTTCCTCCTTAAACTTCCTCCCCCGGTTCCCGGCAGCTCTTTCGCGCGCGCCTTGCTCCGCGTTCACCTTCTGGTCGTTCCCTTTATTCCCCTCCTCTCGCCACGCTTTCTTCTCATCCATCGACGATCGTTTCTGTTCTCGTTCGCGATGATCTCGCCCGCCCGCGGTGACCCACCCGTCGTCGCGTTCGCTCGACCTTCGCCCTTCGCCTGGCGCGCGCCCGTCGTCGGTCGACGCTCTCGAAGCGTCGATCGCGACGCGTGACATCGATGTCGTCCTTCGCTTGATCGCGATCAACGCCGTGAAGCGATCAAAGCGAAGCGATCGATCGACAATTTAATCGATCGATCGATCGATCGATCGATCGATGGGAATTCGATCCAATGCGATTGGAATGCGATTGGGAATCGAATCCGATAGCTCGATCGCGCTCGCGATCGCGCGC
>Ga0222712_10001069_pt1 | contig 35062 bp, 46 predicted proteins | sample C33_657DmetaG_FD_165043 | JGI IMG/M metagenome (GOLD analysis project Ga0222712, IMG submission 165043) | Estuarine water microbial communities from San Francisco Bay, California, United States - C33_657D | ecosystem: Environmental > Aquatic > Marine > Unclassified | place: USA: California...
AGCTCGGATTTTTTACTTATCTCAACCGGTATGAGTACTCAACGAGAAATAGATGATGCAATTTCTGTTGGAGAACCTGATGTTGTTTTCCATACCAATTCAACGTACCCTTCCCCAGTAGAAGAGTTAAATCTTGACTATATTACCTACCTTCAACATATTCGTTCTGAGTTTATAAAACCTTACTCAGTTGGTTACTCTGGTCATGAGTTTGGCCTCTCAACAACCGTTGCAGCCAATATGCTAGGTGCGGAATGGATAGAACGTCATATAACATTAGACCGAACCCTTTTTGGTAGCGACCAGATGGCCTCAGTTGAACCTGCAGGTATGGTTAAATTGGTAAAAAGCATTAGGGATATCGAATGCGCCAGGGGTGGCTATGGCGCTCGTAAAGTATTAGCCTCTGAAAGGGCAAAACGTAAAACACTAAGAGGAAAATGAAAGAGGAATATTTAGGTTTACTTAAGTCCGGTATGTTTTGGGTATTTTACCCACAATTAACTGGCAGTTGGACTAAGGACAAGGACGACTGGCGAAAAATTTGGTTAAAGTTAAAAAAGACTAGGAATGCTAACACCTAAGAACATATTCAGTTTTGTTGAAGGTTACACTAAAATGTTAGGTGATCAACTTCATTTATTACCTGATCACGAAAGGGAGCAGGTTCTCTATCGCGGTTCTGTTTGTAAAGACGAATGCGTTGAGCTAGGTTATTGTGTCTACTGCGGTTGTGATATTCCAGCAAAGCTCTATGTCAAATCATCATGTAATGGTGGAGAGCGATTTCCAGATATGATGAATAGGGAAGATTGGCAAAAATTTAAAGAAGAAAATGGTTTATTATATTGATATTGACGACACTATCTGTCGATTAGCAAGTCCAATGGACTATTCAAGTGCCTATGTAATTCCAGAGGCTGTTGAGAAAATAAATGCTCTTTATGAAGCTGGTCACGAGATAAATTTTTGGACTGCTCGAGGAACTGTTACTGGTCGAGACTGGCGACTCTTAACTGAGAGCCAATTAAAGGATTGGGGTATTAAATATCATAATCTTTTCTTTGGAAAGCCTTCCTACGATTTCTTTATTGATGATAAAAATATAAATTCACGAGACTGGTTAAATGGCAGCAATTAATGTCCTTGTTTTAGGAAACGACCCATTTATTAACGCCATTAATTTTGATAAACTTGATCCGCGAGTTATTACTCTTGGTGTAAATAGAATTTGGTTAAAGCACATACCTGATTATTTCTTTTTTAATGATACTCCAATCATTACTGAACTTAATAAAAATCCAGGAGCACTAGATCAATTAAAAAAGCAAAGTTTTTGTTTTTCAAGTGACTGGTTAGGTTTTAAGGACAAATCCGTTATTCCAGATTGGACAGCAATTTACGATCGACTCTATCCAACAGGTATTCCAGACTCAGTAACAACAGCAATCAGTATTTTTTCAAAGGATTTGTCAGCTAATCGTGATGTTACTTTTTATATTGCTGGTGTTTCCCTAAAATGGCAAGAGCCAAGTCACTTTTGGAAAACTACTCAACATGATAGTTTAAATCGTCACGGTCAAGATTGGTATACTCCTCGATTTGAGGCTATCCTAAAAAACTTTGACAGATTAAAATCATCTGGGATTAAGATGGTTTCGGTTACTCCAAACTCAATGCTAAATAAAGTAATGAGATACGAAAAAATAGAAAACTTTTACGTATAGTCTATCCAGGTATCTTATCTAGAGTTCCAGTAAGTTTCCCCAATGACTCAACTAGGCCAAGAACAGGTTTTGGTAATTCAAACTTTAATTTATTGGCAATTGTAATTACAGTAGTTAGCGATGCAAGTACAATAGTTAAAGTCTTTAACATATTCTTTTTTGCTTGCAACGCAACATTTAAGGTATACAAAGGATTTGCAGCAGACGGTGGAGTTGATACTGCAGGCGGTATAACCGTTCCTGCCATCACTGATTTAACTTCATCTGGAATAGAGTCAATTGCATCTTTTGCGATAGTATACTCCTGCTTCATTCGAGTTACCTCTTCTTTAACCATCGGCTCAATCTGCTTTTTAGCTTCTTCTATTGCTTTATCCTTTGCCTCTTGTACTTTAGCTTCAGCTTCCTCTTCAGTCATGCCTCGCTCCATATTTTCTTCTTTTACCTGATTAAAAATCTCTACTTGAGCCTTAATAGGTTCTGCTTTTTCAACTAGATTATTTACAATTTTATCTATGTCTAGTCCAGGAATATCTTTACCTAAACTATCCAGCTTCTCTAATAATTTAATTTGATCTGCTAATGCCATTTTAAGTTTATTTAGTTTTAGACCACTGACTTAAATAATCAGGTGTCATTAATGGAAGAGGTGGGCTTCCTGCAGCTGCATGAGTATGAGAATTAAAAAGAGTCATAAATTGATTACCTTTAATTAATGCTTGTGCTGCATCCTTTCCTAATTCAATATTTGGTGAGTCAATTACTACCTTATTATCAGTTTTAATTGTAATCAAGTTATCATTTGCAATATTAATACTTGCAGCTTTTACCTGAATAGTAAAACCTTTAGTTGGACTGAACCAAATCTTTAATTCTTTATCTCCATCAAAAAGAACTACATGCGCACCTTCGTATTCTCCATCCTGACCTATTTCAGATTTAACATCATCTGCTAATTCATGGATTGCTGAATATTCTGGAGAATATGGATTTCCATTATTAAATCGAATAGCCACAATCGCTCCTTTTTTAGGAATTGAAATAGCTCCACTTTTTCCAGCTGCTCCAAAAAAGGTTGAGTTTTGACGAGGATACGCCCATGGTAAGTCTTCAGTTGGAATGTCATCATAGACTCCAACTACTCTAACTCTAGCACGACCCTCTTTTCTAGGGTCAACTATATCCTCAATAACTCCTAGAAACTGTTTATCTAAGAAATCATTAATATCTCTGCCTGCTATATCGTGTCCGCTCATCTCTATATTATATCTTTATCTACTCTCCGGTTTTATGGATAAACATCACCTAAATCATTAACTGGTTTAGCCGGTTTTGGGTTAGCATAATTATCTCCAAGATCACTAACCACTGGTCCTGGAGGAATAGTTGCATAGTTATCTCCTAGTGAGGTAACTGCTGGAGGAGCTTGGAAATCAGGATACTTATCATTTAATGACTTTACTTCAGCTCTTTTAGTAGGCACCGGATATGCTTCACCAATCGGTTTAGCGTCTTTAGTAATTGCTGCTCTTAATGAATCTGGAACAAATCCTCCTATTTTTTCAAGAGTACGATTAGTTGCTGACTTTGCTTTATCGGTTACACCTTTTACAAAAGGAAGATTCGAAACACTATTTACTTTATCTCTAATATTTTGCATTTGTCCTCTAGCTGCCCATGGATCATTAATCCTAGTCACAGTATTATTATCATATAATTTAGTTCCATCAAAGAAACTTGACTCTTCTTCAAAATAACCTATTTTTATTTTAAAAGAACTACTTGCCTGTGTGTTGCCAGTTTCAATACTAAGGCTTGAAGTATTGCCCATTGGAAAACTTTCTGAAAAATCAAATTCACACTGTCTGCATTTAAATTTAACATAACCAAATTGCTCCATTGTACTGGTTGGGTCAACATTCCCAAAACTTGAAGTAATTGTACTTGCAGTTGTTACTAATGAGTTTGCAAATCCTCCAATTTTAGTATCGTTTAACAAGTTTCCAGCTGCTCCAGGAATAGTATATCTCATATTTCTGGTCTCAGCTACATAGATATCCATCGTAAACCATCTTAAATTATCTGGCACACGTTCTCTTAAATTATGTTTATCATAAATTGCATTACGATAAAGACTTGCTAATTCAGTTATCCTTAAATCAACTGCCTCTAATGTATTAATAGTAATTGTTGTTTCTTTGGTTCCGCTAGTAATATTAGTACCAGCTGTCCACATACTGTCAAGTCCATTAATTTCTTGAAAATACCATGGTGCTTCAAATGTTAAGTACCTAAGAATACTTTTAAATGTTTTTAGCATGTCCTCCCTAGACTTTGAATAGACTAGGTCAGAACCTAAATATGCCATTGCACTATTATTACTACCGTTTGGCTCTTCAAATAGTGGACTACATTCAATTGGATCCATATGAGTATCACCTAGCGTTTCAAAATGAAAATCTAGCGCAAACGTTAAATACGTAGGTTCATCATACGGATCAATAAACGAACCTTTCTTAAAATTATTGATTTTATTTTGAACACCATAAAAATTGTGCATCTCTTATTAAATTATTTTAGCTGGTCTCCATTCTCTTCTAGATAAGAAAAACTCAGTATAGAATGGATCTGACTTTGTTGAATCATAGTGATATTTAACACCTTTTACATAATATCTACCACTTAGCTGTTGATCTGCTATTAAGTCATCGCCTTTTAAACCATTCGTCTCACCTGGGTTACTGACGCCTGCTCCTCGACCAGCTTTAAGATACTCTGCAACAAATTGAGTAATATGAGTAAATATTGAATCTCCTTTAATTGTTTGAGGATTAATTCCTCGAGTTACTACTCTTAATTGAATTTTTTCTAATTCATTTAAGTTATGGGTATTTAAGAGGCGTGCTGCATTCCATTGACTATGAGTGTTTCCATAATTAATATCCATCCATTTCTTAACGCCAATTTCGTCTAATCCTATATCTTCAGGTATTAACATATGTTCTTCTAGTGCACCTGCTGTATTAATTGGCGCCATAAAAAAATCTTGGAATTTATTAATAGGCTCATCATTAAGGACATGGTCATAATAATAAATTTTCTTTTTATATCCATTATCCTTTAGAATTTTTCCTTGATTTGAAATAAGACTTGCTTCCAATATATAATTTGATAACTTTGCCATTCCTGGATCAGACGTTAATACTTTAACCATTGATTCTTGGTCGTTACCCTGTTTATTTGCTGCATTTTTAATAGCTTGATTATAATCAAGTTCTCTAGAGTTACCGAATGACATAAAAGTTTCATCAAGCTCTAATGAAGCAAGTTGACGATTAACTTCAATCATACATAAATTTAAATCCTTTGAAATATAAGTATCATAAAATGATTCTTCTCCTCCATACGCATGGTTTGCAACATCCTTAATAAAATTCAACGGACTACTGTTCATATTAATCCATGTCATAGTATCAGCGGTCACTACTTCATTTTCAACAAAGCCTAGCCCCAAATCTGATGCAATAGTAATTAGAGCATCTTTTGAAGTTAAAGATTTATAACTTTTTGAAGTATTGTTATATATGTTTGGGACAAACAATTCACCCTTTATTAAATACATTATACCATTTGATATTCCTCTACTATTTTTATCAAATGGTTTACTTAATGATTTAATTGAAGTTATTAGAAAGTCTGTCCTGATAGAAAATAAATTATCATTTGCTGATTTAATATAGATACTTACCAATAGATTTTTCTTTGGAAAGGCTGGCCCTGCAAATTTTCCATTAATATCTTTAAAAATTAAAGTAAGAGTTGGTATAAATCCAGTTTCATCAATTATTAAATTGTCTATGCTTTCAACAAGTTCTCCATTTATTTTAACAAAAGGCATATCTGAGCCAGCTGACTGTGCCGTGCTTGTCGCTAATGATCCGCTAGTAACTGCTGCTCCCTTATCATGACCTAGTGAATCATCTAAATCGAATAATTCAACAATCGGAATTTTTGCCTTTTGTGTCCTTTTTAATACTTGACTAAATGCCATTAGAAATTATTTGTATTTTTAATTTGGCTTTCTACTCTACTTCTAGTTAATGAGTTGTTTTTATTTAAAGATTCACTATTTGATATATTGCTTCCAAAAATAACTTTACCATTAACTATTTTAATATTCGATTCTCCAGTCAAATTTACATTTGGCGGAGTTATTTCCTTAATTTTCTTTTTAAGAGAATCAAGTCTTTTTTGATCCTTTTTGGTTTTTGGTTTTACTGTAACTTCGCTATTTGTTTTAGCTAAGTCTCCTCCTTTTTCAGGAATTATTCTAGGCGCACCTACCATTTTATCAAAAACCATATCAGCTGGCGCTAATAATAAAGTATCACTATCTAATGAAAATGGATTTGATACTCCATTAAATTTTAATAAAACATCCCATCTTTCCGGATTTCCATAAACTCGTTCTGCTAATCGATCTGGTCGCATAGCTTCATCTGGTAAAACTAGTACTGGTCCTAAGCTGGCACCATTTGAATTAAATTTAAAAGTTGAACTAATTAAATCAATTAGCTTTTCTCCATTCTTCTTAGTAAAAACTTTCTTTACCCTTAATAATTTACTAACTATCATAATTATTAATCTTTTGTTTTAAGCTGATTAAAATAATCTGGCAATGCTCCAGACTTTCCAAAACCTTCTCCATATGCTCTAGCGACGTTTTTACTAAAGTATGATGCTAAATTATTTGCTGCACTATTTTCTGAACCTTGTGAAGAAGTTGCTGCACTATTAAAAGTATTTAGTTGTTTACTCACATATTCTCCATATGAACCATAACTGCTGCTTGGCTCAGCTAACGCAGTATACGCTAAATTTCCTCCACCTAAATTAAACATTGATTCAATATCTTGTTTAGCTCGAGGTCTTCCTGGATCTAATGTAACTGAAAATTTAACACTTACTGGAAAGTCTTCATCTCCAAGTTCTTCTGAAAATGTTATATCAGTAGTCTTTAAACAAAGATTTCCAATTACTGCAATTGGGTCAGCTGGATTACCTACCATTAGATGCCATTCACCCACTGCTCTTCCATCAAGTATAGATCTCATCTTTAATGGTGCTTGAATAAGGTCTTTCATTCTAGCACCAACTATGTCATTTGCAAGACGAGTATTTCCCAATTCTTTGACAGTATTTATTACGTTATCTGTAATTGAGTCTCCTCCAGCAAATGATGCCTGCAATTTTTCTGCAAATTTCTTGAAGTCAGCCGCCGCTGATTTAATGAGTGCAGTTTGCGCCTTTACTGTCTCCATCATACCGTTAATATAGTCTCCCTTGTCCATTGCATCAGTATTAAAAGCCGGTGCTGTGTATCCAGTTTGCTTAAAATATCTAATACCGCCTCCATAAAATGGGGCTGAACTGTATGTTAATGAAAGGAAGTTACTAATTAGATCAAGCATAGCTACTTTTGGATTAACTCTTCCATATGATCTCAGGTTATACTCAAAATCTAATTTAATAGTTTGAGTATACGTAAGTCCTTCTTTTCTAGTCTGAGTAGTATTTACGACATTTACAGGACCGAGCACTCTATTCCAATACGGGCCATCTGGGTCATATGCAGCCTTATCGTATTCTTGGAGCATTGCATCTGCACCTGTTGCTTGTAATGGATTATTTGGATCTGCATAAAGACTTGCCAAGATTATTTGTCTAGCCGTTTCTCCACTAATTCCTCCAATCTTTTGATCTGCAGTTATCCCGACTGCATCAAGAATTTTACCAGCCGCTACTTCATTTCCTTGGACATCTTGTACTTTTGTCCCTAGTGGTTCCCAGTTAAATCCATAAGTTATTCCAAATATGCTTGATAACTTATTTCCAGTATCTCCGCCCCACCAGGTAACTGCTTGTGCAATAGGAATGAGTGGCATCTTGCTTTCATGGATAGCTAAATTATCTTCAACTGGTATTGGATATCGACGTAGTGTTAAAAGTCGATTGTTAGGTATTTTTCCATAATATTTACACCATAAAAAATCATTTATTTGATACGGATATGGATATAATGGGCTAGCTCCATTATTTTTTGCTTTTTCGTCTGCCCATTGAATAATTTGAGTAGCTGTAGGATTATCAAAAACTTGTTTACTATCATCTGATGACTTATCACCATTATAGATAAATTTATGTTTTCCTATATTATATTGACCTGCGCCGTTTCCAAACTTTGAATATCTAAATATTTTAAATGGGTTAAATAATGAGTCAGTACCTGCAGCATTAAGCATAGTACCGATCGATTTAGCATTTTCGCCATCCTTTCGAATACCTCCAGGCCCATCAATCGAACCTATTTTTTCTCCAGCATAGATACTTGAATTTCTATTAAGTAATTCGCTAGTACTTCTATCAGTTATGCCAGCGCTATTTGCAATATCTGCCCCACTACTTTGGATCCAATTGGTCATCTAGTTTCTTTTTTATTATTTATTCTAGAAGAACAATTGAGCCAATTACTTACCTTTTAGGAAATCTGAGAAATTAGCTACTTTAGTGCCAATAACAATTTTATCTTTCTTAGCACCTTTTTTCTTCTTTCCAGGCCCTGCTAGAGATAATGGGTCCATGTCACTAGGTAACATATCCGGAGTTTGGAATACTTGACCTGGAGTTCCTCCAGTACCCTCAGGACTAACTGCCATTACCGCATCTTCCTTTAAGTTAGTTTCTACCGATTCATTTGATTTACCTGCACCATCTGCAGTTTTAAAGAATTGTGGACCTTCACCATCTTTGTATGGAGTAAGACCTACCATGCCTAATCCAAGTTTATTGGTAATTTTATCTACCTTCTTTTCAAAATCTCTACCCTGTTGTTTACCAGCTGTGTATGCTCCAGCAGTAAAGAAGCTAAGAATTCCATTAAAGATTGCTTTATTTTGTTCTGCGTTTCTTCTAGCTACTTCACGGTTTCCATTATCTGGAATTCCAGCAAAGAGACCAGTCGTTAATTGGCCAAGCCCTTTAATTACATTATGAAGTGGGCTCTCTTTAATACGATCTGCTTCACTAACTGCTAATTTAACTTTTACATAGAGTGGAAGAGTTAAGTCAGGTTTTAATTGTAAACCTCGAGTATTTGACATATTAAAGTCTCTAGATAAGTAGTAGTTTTTAATCTCTTTTTGTTTTTCTAGAGTAATATTTTTAACTTTAGCAACAGCAGTTTGGGTATCTCTATCATTTAGGGAACCGTCTACTTCGCTCTCTAAATATTTGATAACCCAAATTTCAATAACACCTAAATAGGCCATTTGGTCCTCTTCTGCTGAACTTTCTTTTATACGAGCACCTTGATTAAATTGCGAAATTGCAGTTTTTTCTCCATTAAAGTGTTCATTAATGCTTAGGTCAAGCCATGGCTTATTTTGGGTTTCAATCTTTTTAAAGAGTCTAAAATAATCTCCACCTGGAGTAACTACTTCTCCGTTTTGAATTGGAGGAAGAAGAGCACCATTTAAGGCACTAAAAAGACGATTCTTAATAATTGATTTACGTTTAACTGGAATTCTTTCAGTTTTTTCAATTTCTTTCTCCTTCTTTTCAATTGGCGTCTTTAGGGTTTTTCCTAAACCTAGTGCATCAATTAAAGGTTTCCAATTAACGTCTAGATATTCCCGACCTTCTTCAGTATTTGGAATAGCCTCTATTTGATCAATATCAATTTCAATAGCATCAATCAATTCATTAGTGATAATTCCTTCTGCTAATTTTACAACAGCTTTAATTGAGTTTCTATTTAGGGTCTCTTTGATCTTATCTGCTTTTACTTTGGTTGCAGGATCCAATTCAATAAACTTTAAAATATCCTCTTTAGTATAGATTTTATCTTCACCATTATTAAAGATAACCCGTGCTTGGTTATTTTTAAGACCATCCGGTTCTCCTAATTTAGTAATCTTAAATCGATTTCCTTTTTGATTAGGATCAACTTTAATAAAAATTCCAGTATCTTTAAATGAATCAAGGACAGTAGTCGACTCGTCCTTTTCTGGAAGAGTTCGAAGATAATCAAACATTGAATATATTTTCCAAACATTACTCTGGATCTTAGCTTCAATTGATTTTATCTGAATAAACTTCTTAAAATTATCAACTGTATTAAATGCTCTTTTTTCTTTTAGGATACCTGGTAATCTCTTCTTTTCTGACTCTAGGAATTTTTCAACAAAATCTGCTTTTTCACCACGACTTAAGGCTTCTGCTACTTTAATAACACCTTCGTCTTTGTTCTCAATCTTTTCAATATCGATTTTATCTAATACTTTTTGGATAGTATCATTTGATCGTTTGATATCTGCTTCCTGTAGAGGATCGTTACCTATTTCTAAATTAATAAGAGCGATTAGATCGTCAATCTCATTAGTTTCTTTAGTCATTTCATCTTCAAAAAGAGCAAATTCTTGACGAGCCCATTGTTTAAAATATGCAGCAAATCCCATTAATTAGGCTTTATTTTATTTATCCTAGCATGAAACTCTTTATAGGGAACTGCCCACAGATTGTGGCTTACTGACTTTTGCATAAAGTCATAAATTGAATTATTAGAATTACCCTCTTCTGGGTGCTGTAAAATGCCATTTTTTAATTTATCTTTTCTATTGTTATAGTCCTGATAATTTTTCCAACTTACGTGTTTTTCTGACATTTCATCTTTAATTATTTTAGGGTAGTGAATTCGCCATTAATAAAATTAATATGCTGTGCCTTACCATCCTTGTGTATAATAACATGGGAGTTTAGCCATCCACTTGCACCAATATTATATCCAACTCGTAAATGAGTACTTGTACCAACTGCTAGAGCTCCATCTTTTCTGCCTGGTGAGTGGTAATGCCCTACTACAACTTTAGTGTTTAGTCTTCTAAATTGTAATAAGGATCCTCTGCTTCCATTTGATCCAATATCGCCATGTTGTCCAAGTTCCCAACCATTAACTTTATAGCTATCGCTACGGCCTAGGGTTTTAAACTGTGGATATGTATTATTTATCAACCATGGAATGATTCCATTTGGTGCCTTACCGCTAAGAATAGCAGCTGAGTATTCCATATACTCTAGCGAATTTTTTGGAGTGACGGTTCTACGCCAATCCGTATTTTTTAACCATCGATCAATAAAATCATCGTGATTACTTCGAACAATTACTGTATTGTAATCTTCAAATGCTTTTAATCCATCTAAAAGAGCCTTAACCTCCATTCCTAATGAATTTGATCCTTCTAATTCTTTTTGATATTGTAAAAAAGGATCCTTTTCTTCGTGGTGACTAATTGACTTACCATCAAATACATCATGTAAAACGACATGTTCTGGAGAAATTTGCTCCATTAATTCTAGAGTTTTATCTAAAATCTCTTGATCATGGTGACCATAATGCAGATCTCCTAATACAATTGCAGAAACTGATTCAATATTAGAAATCTCCTCATTTTCTACCTGATAATAAAGATCAGTAAATGCTCCATCCCTATTTGCAGTTACTTGTCTAACAAAAAATACTTCATCATCTTTTATTTCAACCAGTGCAAATCCTAAGGTATGGTGGAATTCTCCTTTTTTACCTGCTTTTGAATCAGTATAATTTTTAAGGGTACATGCGCCAGTAGTTAACATCATCTTTGGCATGTCTCCTTCTAATACTGGAATCATTTCCATTTGTACTTTTGGTGAGCCAAATACGCAAGAGTTTCCTCCGCTTAAACCTTCCATTCCAGTCATTGGATTAACTGCAGTTGGGTGGATTTTAACATCAGACATAATAGACACATATTTGTGAATATCATGACGATTAGCATCTAGGTATGGAAGAACTTCGGATACCCAAAACTCATTGTCTTCTTGAGATTCAGACCACATTGACGTTGGGTTTTGATATCGACCAGCAATAATGTGAATATCTGCATTGATAAATTTTGAATAAGCTTCAATATTCTTTAGGAACTCTTTATGTACAGGGGTATTGTTTTGTGCCCAACTAATAATAAATCGTTTTGATGACTTATTAAATTCTTTAGCTTGTGCAATAATAAGATGTTCTGGTGCAGCTGGCTCTTTTTTAGTAAGTCCTAGTTTCTTTACCCATTTTTCAACAGTTCTGCTAGTACACTCAAATTTTTGAGCGATCGTTTGAATTCGGGTTTCCCAGGAAAGTTCTTTATTTAAATAGATTTCAGAAATAAAATCTTTGTCAAGATCAGTAAGGTTATTAAATCTCATATTTGCCGAGTTTAGACTATTATATTAAAAATAGTCACCCGGTTTCCTTACTCTAGCTCTTTTTTAAGATTAAAGAATTGTGCTGAAATTGACGCTGGAACTAATTCTTTAAATTTTAAGAAATTGTCAGTCTTGATTGCCTCAATTGCCTCATCTGATTTTGCATAGGATGGAAGTTCAACTAGTTTAAAGTCTTTCGATAATCTTAATGGAATACTTCTCTTTTTGATATAATCCATTTGCAGAGCATAATCATTTAATCTACGACCACTAGTTCCCCAAAGGATAGGTTCGTATTCTGGCATAATCACTTTCATAATCTCTTCAATCTGCCCGTTAGGGATGAGCTTGACATCACAGATAACCTTGTTAAGTTCTTGTTGAACCTTTTCTAGCATAATTCGGGTTAAACCTGCTGAAAATGGTGAAGATTTAGTTTGAGTATCTCCTTTAACCGCAATAAAGACTACTGGAAAACCGTTCTTTTTCTTTAGTGCCTCTGCTGCTTTAACATGGCCTAGGGTAACTGGTTGAAATTCACCAATTAGGAGATTAACCTTTTTACTCTCTACTTTAGTTTCCTTGTTTTTAGCCCAATCCTTTTCACCAATCATTTCAAAATCAGCTGGTGCTCCAATAAATTGACTGAAACTTGGAAATACTCCTTCATAGATAGCATCTCCCATAATAATATTTCTAATCTTTTGGACTATAATATTTAGTTGATCAATCATTTCAGCATTGAAAAAAGAGGCTCCTGATTTCTTTCTAGCTTTTCTAAAGATATTTAAGAGTATTTTATAGATCTCTTCATTGGTTGCATTACCTTTAATTAAGTTAGTTACCTCTGGATCTTTAATTAATTCTGAATCAATACTGAAATCTGCACCTTTTAGGTATGAAGGTACCTCTAATTCAAGACCATCGTATTTTACATTATACTCAACTAGGAAATCTTTAAATATTTTATTAATAAGCTTAACATAATTTTCATCAAATGAAGAATTATCTAAAATTGCTCTAAGTTCTTCAAGATCGTAGGTTTCAATATGATTCATTAGGTCAATTACAATTAACCAAACATAATCTTGAGAATTAGTAGTCTCCTTTGCTTCAGGTCGTTTTACATCCCTAAAGATAGGATCAACTAGTTTTGCAAGAAAAGTACTCTCTTCCTTACCTTCTTCTGACTCTCCATAAAATCTAAAAATAAGAGTATCAATATCTCTTTCCTCTAGGTTAAAATCTGGATTTAAAGTAGCCGTAATATATTTACTGAAAGAGGTAGTTTTAAATTTATCTTCTAATTCTTTTTCTGGAGAATAGACAAATTCTAAAATTTGAGCCTTTTGCTCGTCATCTAAAGTACCTTCAAAAACAATAGGAGGTGGAGCAACATCTAAATATTCTGCCCATCGGGTAAGAGTGTCTCTAGTTTGAACTGTTTCAATTACTTTACCTTCTGCATCTAATCGCTGAATATAGGAAAGGACCAGTTTATTTTTAGAAATATCAAGTCGAGTTCGTTCTTTACTGTCAGCTGATGTAATAAACTCAAATCCAAAAAAGAAATTTGCAGGAATTCGCTGTCTCTTTTCAAGAGGTAAATTATTAAAGAAAGTAATGGCCGGATTATAAAACTTCATTAACACACGGTCAATATACGTTATCTCTCCTGACTTTTTAAAGTATTTAAATTCGTCATTCTTTGATTTCTTTATACCAAAAAATGTACCATTAACCTTTTCGTTAATAATCACATAACTGTTTAATAGATTATCTAGAAAGGCTTTACCTCTTTTATCGTAAATTTCCTTTAAATGATTTATTCCTGCCATAAATATTGGTGTTTAGTTGAGACTATTGCTCCCCTGTTTCTTGACCTTGATTTTGAGTATCTTGTTGAGTTTCTTTTGCAGTTTCTTCTTGTGGCTGCTCGTCCTTTTCTTGATTAACATTTTGACTCTTACGAACTTTCTTAGCATCAATACTGATTGATAAGCTTCTTACATTATCTGAATCTTCAGGGTTTTGAGTAAAATAATCAATTAGGTTTTTAAGACTAATATTATTTGCGTGAGGACCTAAACCGCCAGCTGCTTCAATTTTAGACTTTAAGTTTTTAGTTGCTTTCCAGCTACCATTATAAGCAATTGACCAGCAGTAATAACGAACTTGCTCATCATTACTATCATAATAGTGTTGAAGGTCTTTAATTCGTTGGATTGCACCATTAGCGTCACGATAAGTAAGAGCTCGTCCTAAATTATCAGAAGGAACACCGAAACGAACATCATCTGATAAGATCTCCATCATTTCTTCGATACGGGCAATTATTTGGTCTGCAGTATATCCTTTAAGTGGTGCTTCTAACTCTTCAGATTCGGTAATATATTCTGAATAGTATTTGAGGTTCTTGAGCATCTTAAACTAGTTTTTTATTATTTATTAGGATACTGTACGGTTATTTATTAAATCAGTTAAGAGCGAATTAAATGATTCACAGCTAATCTCGTCAAAATGATTAGTAAATCTGGTAAACCTGTTTCTTTTAGCTGGATCATTAATTAAGTGATCAAATTGGGCAAAGATTTCTTCAAAGATCCTTTTTTCAGCATCTGCATTTTCAAAATTACCAAAGTAATCCTTGTCTTCTCTTTTTACTGTAGTAATACTTTCTTCACGATTAACGTAAACTACTGTAACATTATTGTAAATTTCATTTAAGAGTAATTTTTCAAATTCAGTAAGTAGTCGACCTTTTTCCATACGCTCTCGGTAAATTGACCATACATAAGCTGAGAAGATTGCACGATCAAATACCAAAACTTTATCACTAAGTAAGGTTTGATTTAACTCAAAAATAGTCATTACATTCGAAATACTAAAGTAATGAACTCCTGGACCAGTTTCCTGATCGCGAATTCCTAGGTCTTCAATATATTTTGCAAATTGAAATTTATAATAGTGAACATTTGGAATATCACACTGTTCTATAAATTGATCAATTAAAAAAGTTTTACCGCTCGCGCGGTGGCCTTCTATAATAAGTATCATAATAATGTAATTTTTCTAGATTCTCCTCTAGTAAATGTATTTAATTCAATAACCTTGGATTTATCAACAATATAGTATTGTATCTTAGTTGGTCTTGCGAAATCCCAATCTTCTAAAAAAGATTGATACTTTGAAATTTGCTCAAACGAATCTTCGTAAATATGAATCTCAGTAATATCGATATTTTCCTCTAGCTCAGTACGCAAAACTTCTAATTTTTCAAATACTCGACCTAGATAAAATTGAGAATCGAATCGGAGCCCTCGATTTTTAATAATTGAGGAAACTTCCGGTTCTAACTCCTTTACTCGATGAGTAATTAGGACAGTCTTTGCTAAGAAATCAGCATTTGCCTTATTTAAATCATCAGCTACTGGAGAAATTACCTGAATATTGTGTATCTCTTCACAAAGTGATTTTGGATGATCGTAAAAAGAATATGGATTTGGAAATCTCAGTTCAGGGTGTACCCTTTCAACTGCTTTTCTGCAAGTATATCCTGGAGCCCTAACTAAGGTCTCATCAAAATCGAAAATATAGAGTTTAGTAATCATATTTAATTATATTGATAAATAATAAAAAGTTTCTAGTTAATGTACGTTAAGTTATTTGAGGATTTTAAAAATAAAATGGATAATGCAACGACTGGTCCAAATGAGGATTGGAAACAGGTTCGAGATGCAATTCAAAGTAAGTTACCATACATTATTATCGTTTTTAAAAATCGAGATAGTTGGGAACAAGCAACTGGTTCAGAGTTTAAAGGTGATTCTTATATTAAACAGACTGCAATCCTCACAAATGATGGAAAAACAATAAAGTATCCATCCCTTTTCCTTACTTTAAGTGATGAATCCAGATTTATGAATAAGATACAAAATTTATACTCTAGATTTAAAATAAAACTCTTAATTCTTAATTCAAAAGGTGAAGAATTTTCTCAGTCCTATTCACAAGATGGTTCTTCTCAAGATATGGGTAATGAAATTGTTACTTCTCTTGATTCACATGAAATGGGAGAGGATACTCATTTTAAATTAGGCTCTATGTATTATCGTTTTGGCGACTTTTAATTTAAACCTGTCCACTTTTCTTAGTATATTAATAAAAAAGAAAAGTTAATGAACGACGAGACCAAAGCACGTATATCTAAAAAGTTTCAAGAGCGAAGAGCTGAAGTTTCTAAAGAAATATACGAAAATATTGAAAAGTTGTCAGGTCTAAAAACCTTAAAGGATGCTCAAGTCAATATCCTTTCGCTTCGTCAACGTTTACTTGAAGACAATTATGCCTTAATGGAGAGCTTAACCACTATACGTAAAAAATATCGTGATGATAAGGCTGCCGAAATGGAAAATCTCTCAAAAAATCTGCAAATTCGTTACCAGGCCAATGAAAAAAATATGGTAATTGACGGCAAAACATCTTCTATCAAAGAGTCACTTGAAATAATTGAAAACCAGATTGCATTTTTTACTGATTCTATTAAAACAATAGACAGTATCATCTTTGGAATCAAAGCTCGACTTGATATTGAAAAAACAATTGGCCTCTAAAAATAGTCCCAAATGCTTGTTAAAATTCAAGGTTACTGAAAACGGTCAGTTTATTAAGTTAATTGACTTTTCCCTAAATTCTGAGCGAACTTCCCTAATTCGCTATTTCAAAAAGAAATCTAAAAAAGCTGCCTTTAATGTCATGGTCGACCGTGGTCTTTGGGATGGCATGGATTCGTTTATTACTAAAGAAGGACTTATTGCAGTCGGCCTTTGGCGAGAAATCTATCAATTTGCCGAAAAGACAGGTTACGAATGTGAAATTGAAGGAGTTGAGCGATTTACCAATCGAGAAATTACTCGTGATAGTTATCTAGAATATGTCGGTACCTTACTTGATGGAATCAAGGACGAACACGGCAACTCAATTATTCCTAGAGATTACCAATTTGAGGCTTCTTATCGAGCAAGTAAATATAAGTTTTGTACTCAAGAGCTAGCAACCTCTGCTGGTAAGACTCTCATCTTTTTTATCTATAATTCCTTTCTTAGGGATACTGGAAAAATAAGTAAGCAAAACAAGTCACTTATTATTGTTCCGAATATTTCCCTGGTTGGCCAAACTGCTGAAAAATTTGTAATGTACGCTCAACCAGACCAACAATGGAATGTTTGTACAATTGGCGGTAAAGATAAATTTAAGCAAGAGAGATTTGATGATGCTGAAATCGTTATTTCAACATACCAAAGCTTAGTAAACCTTAATCCTAACCTATTTAAAGTATTTTCAGTTGTCCAAGTGGATGAGGTTCACAAAGGACGAGCTGCTTCAATCAGAGATATCTTAGTTCAGTGCAGTAATTGGGAATATCGCCTCGGTTTATCAGGTACTGTTAAAATTGAGGAAGACTTTTCAGATTTCTTTAGGGTTCAGGAAATTGTTGGTCCATTAGTGATGACTCTTTCCGCAAAACACCTAATTGATCATGGTTATTCTCCAAATATTAAGATTGATATACTTGATCTTAAGTATGACGAGACTTCTGCTCAAATTCAAAAATACTGGCACCTAAAAAAGACTGGAAAGTCAATGTATAACAACGCCAAGGACTTTGGTCGTGATATGTTAGCTATCGAAAAAGGAATTATCTTTGAAAGTAAGGAAAGACTTGACTTTATCAGTAATTTTACCCGAAAGTTGGCTAAAAATACCTTAATCCTCTTTTCAGATGTTAAAAATGGATATGGCCGAATGATTCAGGAGAAACTTCTTGAATGGAATGATAAAGTTTACTATATTGACGGCGGAGTTGATTCTAGGGATCGAGATAAGTTCAAGGAGTCGCTAGAATCCGAAGATGGAGTAATTATTGTTGCAAGTTATAATACATTTGCCACCGGAATTGACTCCAAGCGATTATACCACATTATCTTATCAGAATCTATTAAATCTGAGATTATCTTACGTCAAGCTATTGGTCGAGGTATGCGAAAGTTAGCCGAAAAAAATAAAGTAATGGTTTGGGATCTAGTTGATCAATTAGACGGCTACTCTATTAAACATGGTAAAATTAGGGAAGATATTTACAAGGAACAGAAATTTCCAATAAATCATCGACTTATTGACTTAACAAAAAAGCGGCCTACTGAGTAAGCCGCTCTCTATTACTTATTTAGTTTTTCTGTTTCTTCTATTTTTTCAAATACTTCCTCAATCTTTTTAATAATTGGATGTCGTACAATATCTTCTCTAGTGAGTTGAGAAATTCCAATTCCTTCTATGTCTACAAAATGCTCCATCAAGATTTCAAGAGCGCTTTTCTTATTTAAGTTAACGGATTTCTGTTTAATGTCTCCTAAGAAAATAAATTTTGAGTTGTTTCCAATTCGGGTAATTAAGGTATGCAAATGATCTTTCGCGATTTGTTGCGCTTCATCTACGATTACAATTGCGTCATCGATCGTTACTCCAAGTGCAAACTTAATTGGAAGTATTTCTATTGCGCCGTTTTGTTTAAGCTCTTCAGTTGCCTGTTTTCCTACTACTTTATGGAAGTTTGATATGAATGGGTACATATACATTTCCATCTTTTCTTCAAGAGTTCCTTTTAAATAGCCAATTTCCTCATCTTTGGGTACATTTACGGATTTAATTAGGACAATCTTCTTGTAGGTAACCGGGTCCTCTTTTAAGTATTTTAGAGCTCTGGCACAAGATAGGTAAGTTTTACCTGTTCCGGGAGGTCCAGTAATAATTGAGATATAGTTTTCCTCAATTGCATTGATAGCATCCTTTTGGGCTTTTGACTTACACTTAATTTCTATTTTTCTAGAAACCAGTGCTTTCGTCGTATTTAAAAGCTCTCTTTCTTTTTCCCATGAAGCAATATCATCTAGTTCTTCACGGTTAAATTTACCTCTAGTTTTAGCCATATGTTAGTATATTTTAACTGATATTACTATGCCTAAGATAATCTTTGCATAGTGTATCTGGAAATTAAAAAATGCCTTGAGTGCTTGATACTGTTTTTCGGAGAAAGTTTGGTCTCTAAATGGACTGATCGTTGATTTCTGTGCGCTTAGTTTGATTTTAGAAGTAAGATTAGTTTCATTAATTTCTAATAAGTCACTTAATACTTCATTGAAACTGATAGCGCCTATTTTGTAAGGATCTACTTTCTTGATGAATTTTCTACCAAGCCGGACTCCTTCTAATTTCTTAATAAGGTCGTCACTCTCTAGGGCATCATCTAACTTGATTCGAATTGAGTCTATGCTTTTGATACGATCGGACTCTTCAATAATCCATTCAACGTCTTCCTGTTGTAGTGATACTGTAATTTCTGAATTGTTTTCGAGGTAATGGAAATTCAACATGTTTGTTGTACCATATTCGCCGATTTCTTTTACCAAGATAGGAGAAATTCCCAGTGAAATAGCGTCGTCTCCGCGTTCGTCCATAGTGATTTCATAATCATTAAATGGAAATGACGACATAAAAGGAAGAACATCTAGTAGCTCTGAAGTCTTGTCTCGTGGCTCATCATAACTCAACCTCCCCATACTAATTTTCTTTTTATTATTTATTTTCGAATTTTAATTTTGCCGTAAAATTTAAACTCATCAACTTAATTTAGTATTATAATAATATATGATGAACGAAATGACGCCAGAAGAAAAGAGCAAACGAATACGTAGCCTCGACCTTAAACAAAACGCAATCAAGATCTTAATTAACTCGATTTATGGAGCAAATGGAAACAAGTGGTTTTATTTCTACAATCCAGATGTTGCCCAGTCAATTACACTACAAGGCCAAGACCTAATTAAGTTTTCAATTAAAGCAGTAAATCACTATTTTCAAGAGAAATGGCATCTTGATACTGAGCTTCACGAAAAGCTAGGTATTTCAGAATACACTATTAATAAAGTCGATGATGAAGCTGCGATCTATACAGATACTGACTCCATTTATGTCCAGTTTGACTCTGCAATTAACTCAATAGTCGGCGCTCAATTTAATAAAGATGAAGTTCTCAATATCTGTATTAATATTGATCGTTATCGTCTTGCTGGGTATTTTGACCAGTGTTTTCAAAAATACGGTCGACTCTTTAATACAAATAACCGACTTAACTTTAAATTGGAAAACCTTTCTGAACACGGTTTATGGTTAAAGAAAAAGAACTATGCACTAAAAGTAGCATACGAACCTAATCCAGACTATTCCCTAATTCCAAAAGAAAAGAGATACATGGTTATTAAAGGTCTTGAGTCAATTAAAGGTTCATATCCGATTTGGGCTAGGGATAAGTTGAAAGAATTTTACGAGTTTATCCTATCCCAAGGCAAGCGCCTAGATCTAGAACGGGATATTATTCCACGAATGATAGCTCTTCGAGAAGAAGCAACGACTCTACACCCTGATGAACTTGCATTTAACTTTAAAATCCGAGTCTACAATAAGTATATTACTAGTGAAGCTCGACTTGAATTAAAGAAAGGAATTTCAATCTTCCCTAGAGCAGCTGCCATCTATAATCACATGTTGATAAAGACTGGTCTAGATGGAAAGTATCCAAAGTTGCGTGAAGGCGATAAGATCAAATTCTACTATTGTAATCCTAGTGAAAACGATAATGAGTTTGATGTCTTTGCTTATATGCCAGGAAACTATCCAGCGGAATTAGTTATTCCAATGGATTTTGAATCACAATTCTTTTCCTTAATCGTTGATCCAATTAATCGACTCTTAACCTCAATGAAGGTTGGTTCCTTGAATCCTCAACTAAAACGAGCAGTTACCTTAATTCCAGCAAAAGGCAAAAAAGCAGATGACACAGCTAGTTTATATCCACTCTATGCAGTTAATGCAGAAACGATGGAACATACTGAAGTTCCAGAAAAGTTTTGGAAAATAATTGGAAATCCTGAAGCAGAAGTAGCTGACTCAGATTCGGCTGAGTACATTGAAGTCTTAACTCGATATGGTCTAGATACTACAATCGTTCCAAAACTAGAACTTGATAAATATCTCAAGCGACTAGCTAAGAAAATAGAAAAATCGGGCTTAGCTACCGACCCAGTCACTGATCAATTATGTGACGATGATAACATTTGATATTTTGAAGAAATACAGCGTAAATCAGTTCATTAAGGACCTCTTGAAAAAGAGGTTCAGTGGACTTCCCATGAAACAGGAAGTTAATGAAAGTGAGGATAAGCTTAATTTCGCATGCCCATTTTGCGGAGACTCTGAAAAAGATCCACGTAAAAAACGTGGTAACTTCTATTTAGTAAATAACAGCTATAAATGTTACAATGATGGTTGTGGAATAAAAACAGATCTTAGCGGTATGATCAAAAAGTTTGCCTTAAAATACGGGCTTACTCTACCTGATACTATTATTAAAGATCCTGAATTTAAGCACTCTGCTCCAGCCAAACGTAAAGGTTCCTTAATTGAGACTTTTATTAGTAAAGGAATTGGTAAACATCTTCTAAAATTAGATGATATAGTCGACCGATTTTCCCTAATTCCATGCCATCTAGCTCCAGAAGAGAGTCCAATTAGATCATTCATAGAACGACGCCAAATTACCAAGCTTCCGCTCTTTACTCAAAGCTGTTATTACGATAGCCGAGAAGATAAAATCTATCTTTTTAATCTTGATGCAAAATCTAGAAGAATCCTAGGTTTTTCAGCTAGAAAAATAGAGGCAACCGATGGGCCGAAATATCTAATTAAAAACTATTCAGAATTTAGAAAAACTGGACTAGTTAGTAAGAAACTGGCAGATGATATTATTATTGATATCGATACCTTAAATAATTATTATAATGTAATGAATGTTGACTTTACAAAAAAGGTTATCGTTACTGAAGGTCAAATCGATGCAATGTTTCTCCAAAATTCAATGGCCTCTACTGGGGTTACTAAAATTAATCTCTTATTAGATAACATCTTAACCCGAGACAATGCCCTTATCTTCTTTGATAATGATAAAGCGGGCCGAAATCAATCCATCAACCTAATTAAAAAAGGTTATCGAGTTTTTATGTGGTCTAAATTATTAAATGACCTTAAACTTCTCTATCCTACTGACTGGCTCTCAAGTATTAAAAAGATTAAAGACGTTAATGACCTCTTTATTTTTCTCCATTCTAAAAATCCAACACTAGACTTTACTCAATTTAACGATCGTATCATTAATTACTTTTCTGAAAGCGAATTAGATGTCTTTTTTACCTAAATAAATAATAAAAAACTATCGCGATGATAAAGTTAATGAAATTATACGAATTCGAATCACCTGAAGCGCAGGTTGAATTAGATGACCTAGATATTAATACTGAGCTTTTAGATAAATTGGTTGAACTTGTTGGTTCTGAAGAGGAAATCGAAGAGGCTGCTCAATTAGCATTCGAAGAACTTGCAACTGCTGCTGAAGGCGGTCAAGTTGAAATGGCGGATGGAGATATTCCTGAAAAGTTAGCAATCGCTGCTCTCCTAGTTAAATTAGTTGAACTTAGTAAAATTGGCCCAGAAGAGGCAGATGAATTTATCGCAGAATATTTAGATTAATTGTCCAAAAAAATCGACAATTATGAATATTAAAAGCGTAAAACCTACTAATAAAACCGGTTACAAACAAGGTTACTTTGTTCCTAAAAATCCTGAAAAATACTCAGCTGATGTTAGTGAAATAATCTATCGTTCTAGTTGGGAATTGAAGTTTTTTCAGTATTGTGATGGTAATGACAATATTGTTGAATGGGGTAGTGAAAATTTCTCAGTCGTTTACTGGAACCCAATCCTAAAAAAGACTAGTAACTATTGGATTGATTGTTACATGGTAACTAAAAATGCAGATGGCAGTCATACTAAATGGCTAGTTGAAATCAAGCCTGACAAATATTTACATCCACCTGCACCACCGACCAGACTTACTGAAAAACAAACCCTAAATTACGCTCGACACGCTAAGGCGTATATTATCAATAGTGAGAAATTTAAGGCAGCAAGATCATACGCTGCTAAAAATAATATGAGATTTGGTATAATTACTGAAAACTTTCTCTTCAATAAGGTGTAAAATATAGTAATGAAACCATTTGCTCAACTTGATAAAAATAATGGAAACCGTTCACTTGAACAGGTTGCAGAAGAAGTTGGCATCTCAATTAATAAAGGGCAATTTTTACCAGGCCGCTTCTATTCACTTAAAATAAATCCACCAACTCAAAACTTAAATCAAGAAACAGTTGACCTCTTGAGTGGAGGTAAAGGCTATTTAAGTTTAAACCCAGTCGGCTTAGTACTATTTCATCAGAATTTTGTAGAAAAGGTAGTTGTGCTTGACTTAAGAGTAATGCCACCTCAAGCTTCTGCTAAAATATTGGAAGCATATTATCAGTTTTCTTTACAAAATGGTTATGGCAATCTTTTTTCAAAGGAAGGTAAATTAGAGCCACTTGAAAAGAGACAATTACTTGATCAGAAATTTTACTTTATTACTGTTTCTATTCTTAGCGGTCTTGTCGGTATCGATAATTTATATCAGGCAGTAAATAAATATAACATAGACGATATTGCTTCAGCTAAATTAATAGACTGGGACAATTTTGGACAATTAATAAATCCTCGAATATCAGGTTATGGTGTTTTTCCAGAACCAGTAAATATGCAAAAGATATTTGAAGATTTTTTAACAAAATCAATACAACAATAATATGGCTGGGTTCCTAGAAACAACAAGAGGTAATACAAGCAGTAAACTTGCAGGATTAAGTAAATTTGGAACTCGACATGAGGACCTACTACTTAAGAACTCACAAGCAATAGGCTTTATTGAGGGTCAACTTCAACAGAGACAGGGTAAGCTCAATGCAAAGGACGATCTGCTTCGTTTCTCTATGGCAATGACTGATACTACCTCTCAGTTAAGAACTAAATCAATCGCCTTTTTTCAATTAGACTATACTGAAAAACGCGAACGTCTCCGTGATATTGCCGCAAATGGTGAAATCGAATTTGTATTAGAAACTATCGTTGATGATATGATTGTTTACGATGAAGAAAATCGTTATGCATATCCAAAGGATCTTACTGGTAAAATGCTGTATCGTGGAAATACCAAAGAGGAACGTCTTAACTTTCAAGATAAAATCCTTGACCGATACTTTGAAAATTTCGAAAAGATCTATACTGCTTGGGGATTCAATAGCGGTGTTGCTGCATGGCAATACGGCTTTCAGTTCCTAATTGAAGGTCACCTTTGCTTTGAAATCTTGTATGATGACTTACAGAAACCAACTGAAATTATTGGTTTTAAAGAATTAGATCCAGCAAGTATTGCTCCTCAGCTTCAAAAAGACGCTAGAGGAAAGCTTTTTATGCAATGGTTACAATATGATCAGGCAACAGGATCTACCAAGACACTAAACGATAGTCAAATTATCTATATTTCTTATGCTAACCATTTTAGAACAAAGAGGGTTAGTTTTGTTGAACGTATGATTCGTTCATTTAATCTCTTAAGAATTATTGAGCACTCAAAAGTTATTTGGCACGTAATGAATGCTCCAATTCGTTTAACTACGACGGTTCCTATTGGAAGTAAAAGTTTCCAAAAAGGTCAAGAGGATGTTCGCGAATTCTTAAATATGTTTAAGGAAGATATTTCATTTAACGGTGACACTGGAGAACTTAATGTTGAAGGCAAGCCTAATATCTTATTCTATAAAAATTACGTAATGCCAATTAACGACCAAAACCAGCAAGTTAAGGTTGAAGCATTACAAACACCTGGTCCTAACTTATCAGGTTCTGAACTTCTTAATTACTTCTATAAGAAATTAAAGATGGACTCGAAAATTCCTTACTCTCGTTGGGAAGGTCAATCTGGAATGGGAGCATTTACCCTTAACTCAGAAGGTATTACTAGAGAGGAGATTCGTTACCAAAAATTCGTTAATCGTCTCAGAACAGCAATGTCTGAGTTGTTAGTAAAACCTTGGTATTTACAAATGTGTCTTGATTTTCCTGAATTAGCAGACGATTACAGATTTACTAATGCTATCGGTATTACTTATCATAATGATAACGTATTCGAAGAGATGAAGGAGAATGAAATTGAGGCAAAACGTATTGCAGCATTCCAAGGCAAAAAAGGAGTTATGCGCGACGATGGTACTCCATACTTTGCTACTGAATACCTAATTCGTAAAGAACTTAAAATGACTGAAGCTGAAATTAAATCAAATCAACAATGGTTTGATCAAATTCCAGATGATGAACCGCCTGTTGAAAGCCAAGGTGAACCGCCAGCTCCAGGAGGAGTAGCACCAGCCGCAGGAGGAGCCGCTCCAGCCGCCCCAGCAGCAGAAGCGCCAGCTGGAGGCGGTGAAGAAATTGCAGGTGGTGAAACAAAAGGTGAAGGCACATTATAATCAATCAATTTTTTATAGTATATTAATTTAAAACTTATTTTATGAAAGAAAAATTGATAGAAGAATTGATGGGATTGCCTGAAGCAATTTCAATTATTGAATTGGACATCTTGGATAAAAACAAGAAATTGCAAGAAATTAATGACCTCATTTTAGACAAAGAAGCTGAAATCAAGTCAAATATCAATGCAGCGCAAGACGATTCAGGTAAGAAATTGTATTCCAATGATCAGTCTAGACAACTTGCTTTTATTAGCGACTGTAAAGAAGATGCTGAGTTAGCCGGCCTCTATCTAAATAGAACCAAAATCCAAAATTCAATAGCTTCATCTAAAATAGCTATTGAGAAGTTTTCAAACCATCAACGTAATATACGCGCAGTAATCGATCATATCAATTAATATGCAACAACTCACAGGAGTTCATATATACGAAAAAAGAGGCGAGGACGACTGGACTACATTAGGACTAGTCGTCCAACTTCTTTCTATCATTAGCTGGAAATCTAGGTATGGAAGGATTAAACTCTATACTAACGAGGCCCACTTAGAGGACCTCAGAGCCCACGGTATCGATAAGTTATATGATAAAATAGATACCACTACTCTAGCCTCAGTCGACATAGATCGTAAAAGATGGTGGGCATTTGGAAAAATCCAAATTGCTGCTCAACTAGAACCGCATTTGTTATTCTTGATACTGACTTATGGATTACTGATTTTATCAACTTTAATCCGTTTGATGCATATCAAGCCTATCACTATGAAGTTATTTTTGGTCAACACGATGGAAATAGCTATATTGTTGATCCTCGTCCGCTTCTACCAGAAGAGTGGAAAAATCGTTGGGATTTACAAGTTGCTCCAACTAATACTGCAATCCTTCGTATTAATAATAAAGAGTTTGCAAGGGAATGGTATGAAGCTTCTAGAACGATTGCTTCGACCAGTAACCTAATTGATATTCAAGAGGATTTGTCAAGTTCAGCTTATATGACATTTATTGAGCAAAGACTTCTTCCAATGATGGCATCTGAAAAAGAACTTCCTTATTCTACCCTAGTTTCACCAAAATATCTTGCACACTCAAGTTTAACTGATGGTAATGAATGGCAGCCTAAACACAGTGAGTGGACCGACGAAACCAGAAAAGAATTTAGTAAAATTATCCATATTTGGGGTTTAAAACGCGCTCTACACGAGCCTACGGTAAAGGACTTAGTAAAAAGGGCAATACTACAAAGTGTTGAAAATTATCCACAAATTAGGGAAGAATATTCTAAAGTATTAGAATATTGGGATTAATCGTAGAAGACAGCAATCGGATTCTTCTGTTCAGGTAAATTAATTAAGAGAACAAAAATATCCCTTTCTGAAACTGTGTCAGGATACATAGTAGAAGTTACAGTAATTCTTCTTTTTGCAAGTTCACCAGCATATCGATTAATTTGAGAACTTGCTTCTCTTGAGATAGCGTCAGAATCAAGTGAATATTCAAAAAGATATTTTTCAATGTCTAGTCCAAAATCAGGTTCACCTAAAACATCTCCTTTATTAGTAAAAAGAGTCATCTTTATTTGTTGAACCGCAGATTCTAAATCATCACTGATTTCAAGGCGTCCTTCTTCATATTTAGCGTCACCATCTAGTCTAGTATAAAAATCTCTAAGCTGTGCCATAGTATAATATTATTGACGAGAAAAATAAAAGAAATCCGGAGTATTTTCTCCCTTCATCATTGTTTTAACATCTTCCATTTCCTTTTCTGCAGTAGTTACCACGTTTTGATAGTTAACTGTTACTCCACCAGGTAGGGTATAGTTAAATGTTTGAAGCATATGCGCTAATCGAACCTTTGCATGGGCACGAACATATCTTTGGAATAATTCATCCTCATAAAGTTTGTCCTCCTCTAGTCTTTTAAAGACTCTAATTACTGCATTAGTTCGAGGAGTTCTTCCAAGTACACCAAGTAGCTTGGAATTTTTATTATAATCGTATGCAATCGACTCAATAGTCATTGCTTTAGTTAAGTCAAGAAAAGAGAACATAATTGTTCTGTACATTAAGGACTCTCCTAAGAAAGGTGTTAAGAAAACTTCAGAACCAATTAATTTTTGGTCTGCAAAGTCAGGGTCAATAGTTCCAAATAAGCTAGTTCCCTTTGCCTCTTTAAAATCAACTACAAATTGAACACAATCAGGTAGCGTGATTTGACGTCTAGCTTTAAATTGTGGAGTATTAAACATTTCAAGAGGTAATAACAAATACTGACTCTCTACTGCATGTTTCCAGTTATCCCAAAAATATTTAGTATCATTTTCAATAATACGACGTAACTCTTTCGGTGGTAGCGAATAAGGAAGCGCTCCAGAAAAAGTAATCTCGTCATTAATATCTTCTATTAGTTCTTGTATACTCATTTCGATTATTGATTTGTTCCTACTCCATTTCCACGTTCATCACTAAAACGAACGCTAGATTTATCAATTGCAACAGTAAAGTCTTTATCTCCGTTTTGGCGACCCATTGCACGTTGATTCTTTTTTGCAATTACCGTATCCTGTTTAGTTGCACGTTCAACTGATTTCGACATTACTTGATCAAGTGCTTGAGTTTTCATCTTCTTTTTCCAATCACTATGGAAAATCATGTTCATTGCTCTGGTAATATCAACTTCTTCAACACTTCCATCATAACGATTAGGATTTCTGGCAGCTTTTTCATTTGCCAACTCCTGAGCAATCGCCATAATAGAAGTATAGAGACTTGCAAGAGCAGTTTGTACCATACCTTTAAAATTAGTAGGGTAAACTACTTCTTTAGTAGCCTCATTAATAAATTCGTGATATGACTTAATATTATTTTCCAAAATTATGCAGGTTGAGTTGGTTGTGCTGCAGGTTGAGCTGCAGGTTGCGCTGGGGCAGGTGTATTTCTTGCTCGAGCAGCGTCGTCTGCTGCTTTTTTTCGAAGTTCAGCTAGTTTTGTATCCTGTTGAAGTTTAGCTGCCTCTAACTGCTTTTCTAAATTTCTAATATTTGTTTGGATCGCAACTAATGCTGGATCAGTTAAAAGAGCCGTATCTTCTTCCATTACTGGATTCGCACCTGCTTCTAATTTCTTTTCTTCTGCTTTGTTAAAGCTATTAAATGTCTTAACGTATCCCATTGCTTTTTATTATTTATTGTTAGCTACCTTTTCCTTAGTCTTTAAAAACTCTTGATAGCTAAGAACTGTTTTCTTTTTTGATTTTGGATTAGCGCCAAACGCACTAGTTAAACGACCTCCTGCTAGAAGTGGAGAGTTCTGCCATTGTGCTGGAACTGTTCCTGATGAACCTGAATAGAAACCTAAAGCACTTGCCCTTTTTTGATCGGGTCTGACTTGGCTTCTAGATGGATCATTTTCTATATAAGTCGCTTTCATAGATTACTGAGGAAATGCTAATTGATCTTCAGGTTGGTCAAAATTTGAAACTTCTGGCTGATCTGCAATAGCATTTGAGAAAGTAAGATCTTCTTCAGGCTCTTGCGGCTGAGGTGTTTCGGTTTGCATCAATTGATCAGCATTAGAATTAATAAAAGTTTCCAATCCCATTTTAACTAATGGATTTACCTGCTCTACTTTAGTTAAGAAGTCTCCGATAGTCATTGACATAATCTCTCCAGAAGGAAGAGCTAATTGATCTGCTGGTGCTTCCGTGTGTTCACCTGGAGCTTCAAGTTGCATAGGTTCAGCCGGTTGAGCTTGATTTCCTTGAGCTGATTGGAATTGATCCATTGATTGAATTTGTCCAACTGGTGCAGTTACCTGTTGTAACTCGTCAGATTCAACTAATCTCTTAATAGTTAAATATTTTGGCATAATAACTTTTTACTTTTTTATTATTTATCTTACTATAAAACCTAAGAAAGGCCGATAGTATAACTTAGTATGAATAAGGCTGAAATAAGTAAATTACAAACTGCTCTAGTCTCTGAGCTAAGCGAAAGTATCCTAAAAAAGATCAAGGAAATTGAAGAAAAAATTATTTTAGGTACTGGCTCTAATCGTGGTGACTATTTACAAGTCCTAACAATGGTTGATGATGATTTAGATGATGTCCTTTTAAATTGGGAAACTCAAGCCTATACTTCTAGACTATTTATGAGTGAGGACGAAATGCTAGATAACTTTCTAGAAGAAGACGAAGATTAATTATTTGTCTAGGTGATTCATTAAGACTCCGCCGATTGAAAAGGCGTGATTTGTAAGATGATTAATTGATTCCATATCAAGAGATACTTGCTCTTTGGTGAACTCTACGCCAAGCGATCCGATAAATCTATCATCTAGAGTCTTAATAGCAAAAAGATATTCTGATTTACTTCCAGTAGTTTCGGCTAAGTACTTTAAGCCATATGTTGAAATTTCGTCATCCTTAAAGTCTGGAATTTCAATTACATCATTTTCTAATAACTGATTAATAGACTTAGAAAAAAGATTTACTGGAATATTTTGAAAATTTGATTGAATTGATTGAGCGTTTGAACTAACAGTTTCATAAATTACGCTAAATTTAGCCATTGATTTGCCAGTTGGATAAAAGTGGCCGCCGTTATGAAATTGGGTTATCCATACACGATCTGCATGGAATTCATCTTTAATATGCTCGATTTTACTAGTAATTAGTTCGCCGACTTTTAGTGCTTCCGCTACCATATCTGGTTTTGGCTTCTTTTTTTCAAGTCGATCCTTAATGTAAATAACTAATACTGGCCCAATTACACCCGTAATAAAGGCTATGGCAATAGGTGCTATCTCTGACATACTGTTTATTAAAAGATTTTAATTACATATTACAACCACATGAATGTGTATCATCACATCCACAATCGCGAGTAGATTTACATCCACAAGTAATATCTCCTTCTTTGTTTTCTTCGTAAGCTTCTCCACAGTTTGGACAAGTATCTAAGTCTGCTCCGTCACTCTCTAAGAAATCAGCAACGTCATCAATATTAAAATTTTCATTTACAAATTGAGAAAATCCTTTTACGAAAACACTTTCTTCAACTTTCTTTTTCTTAGGGTTTGCACCAGCTTCAGGATTTCCTTCTTCTAGTTCATCTTCCTCTTCTTCCTCATCCTCTTCAGTTTCTGGTTCTTCAGATTCTTCTTCATTCTCTTCAACTTCAGGCGTTTCTTCCTCTTCAGTTTCAGGAACAACTAATTCAGGAGTTTCTTCAGCCATTGGCTCTTCTGTCCCTTCAGTTTCATCTGGAGCATTCATATCGTCAGATGCAAATTGATTAAAGTTGTCTGCTGTTGGAGCATCTGGAGTCATCTCGTAATTACCTTCAACTCTTCTATTTGGTGTAATTTCAGGTTGATCGTATGTCGAATCATCGAATGCATCTGTAAAGTTATCAGATGTTTTTGCAAAGTAGTCAGCGTCTAATTCATTAGGCTCTTGATTATATCTACCAGAAAATTCAGAAAAATTTAAAACTCTTTCGGACATTGTGTATATTAATTTTAGTTATTTATTCCGATACTATGAGTAAAATTTTTAGAGCGAACGATCACTCTCGTCAAAATGAGTTAAGTCTTGTCCCTGGAGGAGACACAATTATAGTCCACTATGCAGATGGACGAATTATTTCTTATGATAAGATCAAAAATCCAGAAAGATATTGTGATTTCATGTTGTCAAAAAGTGGCCACAATATTTTAAAGATTGAGTCAAATGGTGTACAATTATTCCCAAACAAACAAATATGATAGAAGCAATAGATACTTTAGTTGATCGTTATTACGAAGACAGAATAGAGCTAAATGATAATCAGTGGCTAGTTTTAACTCGTCTTAAACATTATCGAGGTTTTGAAAAAGATGCAGTCTTAATTTCAGTAGAGGACCTTGAATTAGGTACTCGAGTGGATATGGCAACTTATTTTAGTGCTCGATGGAATTTTCCAGTACCGCAAATGGAATCCTTATTTTGGCAAAGTGTAAAATCAAATTGGGATAGCTTTAAAGAAATGTTTAATCGCCTTCGTAAGCCAATACCAAATAGTACAATGTTAGAGTATCGCATCCGTGCCAAACAAATACAGAGAGCACTGGTTTTGGCTGAAACTTCTCCCGAGGTAATAATTAAATCAGATAATCTATGAGTATCGAAATAGATGATGTCTTTGAATATATTGATTGGGCAAGCAAATCAGATATCGATAGAATTATTAGACATGCTGAAGAACATGGAGGTTCTGTAAAAAACCCTAATGAATTTACTAATCAAAAGGACGGAACATATCATCAATCTGAAAAAAGGGAACTCTTAAGTAGAGCCTTTGATAAGTATACTCTTGAAGAATTAGAACACCGTCTAGGATCCAAATGGGATCTTATCTAAATAAAAAAGCCGAGATAATTGTCTCGGCTTTTTCTTTATTTCTTAAATGTAAAGCTTTCAAAGCTTTGAATAAAATCTCCTAGCTCTTCCTTATGATCATGCTCATGTTCATGATGAGTATTTGGTAATGGAGTCGCAACAGTAGTCTTTAAAAAATTATAAACTTCTGCAATATCATCTGCTGAAGATGTGATATGATCTACTGCCCAATCGTGACCGCTTTTTAAGATTTGATCTACTTGCATTGCGTCCATTTGAACCATTTCATCAATCATTCTCTTGATAGTTTCAAGGTTTCCTTTAAACATGTAATTAATTTCGCTTTCTGCCATTATTTCTTATTATTTTCGTTTACAAATTGATCGAAGTTGAATAGTCGAGATTCCCAAGGATTTGCTCCAACTACTGCTCCAGATTCTGCTTCAGTTTGGTTTGCATCAGCGTCTGCCTTTGCAATTTCTACTTTGTTTTCATCTTCAGCATCCACTACATTAATTGCTGGAGATAATTTAGTTTTAATTTCTCCTCTATTAGAAGGAAAAGTTGTTTCAATAATTCCAGTAAAATCTTCTTTAGTTACCCCGATATTTCCTAGTGTAGTACTTGTTGTAGTCAAGACTAATCTACTTGGATCTTCAGTTGGAATTGAAGCTGGTGCATTGTCTTGATTAATAATTCTGATATCAATCACCTTATTTTTAGATAAGTCACCATCAATATTAACTAGGCTCTGCTCATTCTTTTCAACATAACCTTTACTTGAATCATATAGAGCATCTAAATCACTAGGCTCTAATTGTAACTCTAATCGGTAATTTACCAATTCTTCGTTCGACATCAATTGAGGCGCTGCTCCCATTACTTGAGTATCTTCAGATTCAAATATCTTCTTAAAATCAAAATATGTATACATTTTTCTTCTTTTTGTTATTTATTTAGAGTAGATCTTTGAATAGAGATCCGCTAGGGTATCGATAATCTCTTCAATAGTTCCATCGCGTCGTAATTCTTTAAAAACCATGTTTTCTACTGAAAATTCTCCACCAGCAGCAAGACCAGTTTTACGATCCTGCATAATCTTCTTTTTAAATCTTTCAAGATAATCGTAAAGCTGCTGAGCCTTTTCCTCTTTTGCCGATCCTACCTCTTTATTAATTAAGGCTAATTCTTTTTTAATTACTCGAACCTTTTCTGAAACGTCTTTTTGATCAATTTGAGGATCTTGCCATGTAGGAACGATAATCCATTGATTTTTAAGAATTGAAAAGAGACCAGATGCGATATGCTGTTCATTTTGATCCTGAACATAGGTTTCAACATCATGTCCTTTAAGTATTACGTTATGTCGTTGATTCCAAATAAATCGTTGACCGTCTAGTGCTTTACGAACCAATTCAACGTTATCGTCTACTTTTGCAAAATCAATAATAATATGTACATCAAGATCAGATGACTCATTCCAGTTAAAATTAGCAATTGAACCGGTTAACTGGATATCAATAATAGGAACTTCAAGTTTTAGGCTTTCCCAAAAGTCCTCTGCTACTAAGAGTAGAGTTTTTCTAATTTCAGGATCCATTTGATTGTTATTCCAAATCTTAGGATTTAGTTCCTTATGGTATTCAACTTCTTCGCTAATCCATTTAGTAAAAGACTGTGCTCTGTGTTTCAAAATGCTCAACTATTTAGATTATTTATCCCATTTTAAATAAATAAATGTATGAACAAGTATATTAAACCTTACCTTGAATTGGTTACTGAAAACTTTCAACAATTCGGCGTTGTCCTAATTAAAGGTAAGCCTACTGGTAAGGGCGGACCTGTCAAACTTTTTGCTGCCCATGTAATGTCAACTGTTGAAATTCGACCTGGTGCAACTATGTTAATTCTTTCAAATATATTTTACAGAATTATCCAGGAGGATGGCCGACTTCGTGCTATTAAGATTAGCTATGGTGACGATGATAACCTAAAGACTGCTCTTAATTTTAAAACGTCAGGTCGACCTAGTGTAGTTAAAAATAATAATAAAACGCCATTTCACTGGCGCACCTTAAAGTATACTGATATTAATCAAGCACTTTCCACAGTAGATCGCGATCTTTTAGGACCTGATTATATTTTTGAAAGTAACAGTACTATTGAATCAGGACTTCCTCAGCTACTTGATGCTGCTTTACGCGGAATTTTTCTTGGTGAAAGCAAAGATTTTATTGCATTGAAGGTGTCAGTTCCAAGTAGTTTAATTACTGATAATGCAACTGAAACTGAGGGTACTATAAAACTTGATGACTGGGAAATGGTAATTGAAGTCTTAAATATTTCCTCAAATGATTTTGGTATATCTAGAAGATTTACATTAGACTTTACTCTAGATACTAAAGCTGATTATCAAGTTGAATCAGAACGTGGAGGATACCAAGAACCTGATTATTCTGAAGTAAAAGTAACTCATTGTGAAACTATTATAACTAATGTTATAATTAATGACGGTATCGATGATATTGAGTTGAATGATGACGATCTATCTGAAAAGATTAATCACCAGATTGCTGAGTATGAACCTGATGATTTTGAATATACTATAAATAAAGCGGGTCTTCTTTTAAACTTATAATTTCCTTTTAGTATAATAGTCATATGGAAAAAAATAGACTATTAGAGATAGACTTTCTAAACACAGCAAAGGTGATCCAAACTGATCTTCCAGCGGTTATCGTGCCACTTATCGAAAGCCCGACCTTATTTAAATACACAAATGAGGAAACCCAAGCCATCGCAGATAAAAGTTATCCTATTCAACTCCAGACTAAACAAATAGTCGCTAAGGTTCCTCTAGGAACACCGGAAGAATACTTGTCATATGTTATGCCAGCTATGATAAATCAATTGGCTAGTGACGTTTCGCAAGAACTCTATCAAAAATATTGTGACGCTGCTATTGATCGCACCAGCCCAAATTCCAGATTTAAACGGGTACTTGCTAAAGTATTTGGGATGAAGTTTCCCTACTATTGTACTGAACCTGCCGAATTGGCAAGTCTCATTATCTGGTCTCAAGCGGCTACCTTAAAGCCTAATTCATTTGTAGTTCTTCCAATAGGGCTAAGTTCTCTTATTTCTAGGTATGACGGTTTT